>Ga0114922_10003414_pt1 | contig 14817 bp, 15 predicted proteins | sample AartaG_FD_100975 | JGI IMG/M metagenome (GOLD analysis project Ga0114922, IMG submission 100975) | Deep subsurface microbial communities from Aarhus Bay to uncover new lineages of life (NeLLi) - Aarhus_00045 metaG | ecosystem: Environmental > Aquatic > Marine > Oceanic > Sediment | place...
AAGCCGAACTGCCGGGGACGTCGGTGATGCGGTGACCGATGAGCCCACCGGTACAGGATTCGGCCACAGCCAACTTTAAGCCGCGCTGCTTTAGCAGCCGGCCAACGATTACCTCAAGCGCACCATCGTTCGGTGGTCCCATCTGCTCCTCAATACAACAAACCCCGCCTTACCGCCAGGGCCGCTCTGTGCCCCCAAGGGAGTTGAAACTAGAGGTATGTCTTGATTTGGAATGGGGGTAACCCCAGCCCTGTCCAGCAATATACCTCAGATCGAGCAATTAGGCAAACCGCACACACAAGGGTTTTCGAAGCAAATCAACTTTTTGTGCCCAACATGCAGGTGATGCAATATTTTCCAACTTTTGGGTGCCATTCGATCAATATCGCTCACAGCCACCGTCCCCGCGGGCATCTTATGTCAAGCACCACCTTGCCTGGGCCGCCCCGAGACGGGGCTGCGAGCATAATTTGCACACCGCGGCTGGCACGCACGTATAATTGATCTGCTACGAAATCCCCTCTCGCTGGCAGGTTGCGGTTTGTAGGCCGTGTGGTACAATACCTCGCCACCGGCCGGCCCGGTGGTCGTGGCAGGAGAAGTCGCAGCCGGAGGAGGGCGAGCGCAATGGAGGGGCGGGAGGTTACGTTCACCGCCGACGAGGGGGGTGAGCGGCTGGACCGGATCGTCGTGGCCAATCTATCTGACCTGAGCCGTGCCCAGGTGCAGCGTCTGATCAAGGCTGGTGCAGTCACAGTCAACGGGCGGCCCAGTAAACCCGGCTACTGCGTGCAGGTGGGCGACGAGGTCGTTGTGCACGTGCCGGCCGAAATACCCGAGCCGGTCGCACCGGAGGACATTCCCCTTGACATCATCTATGAAGATGAGGCTTTGCTGGTGGTGAACAAGCCAGCGGGGATGGTCGTGCACCCGGCTCTCGGGCACACCAGTGGCACCCTGGTCAACGCGGTGCTGGCTCGTTGCCCCCAGGTTGTTGACGTTGGCGGGCCGGATCGGGCCGGGGTGGTTCACCGGTTGGACAAAGGCACCTCTGGCCTGATTCTCGTCGCCAAGGATGAAGCGACCCGTGCTGCGCTCCAACGGCAGTTCAAGCGCCGGCAAGTCACCAAGACGTACCTGGCGCTGGTTGAGGGCCCGGTGCAGCCTCGGGAAGGGGTTATCGAAGCGCCTGTGGGGCGCGACAAGCGGCAGCGCAAACGGATGACCGTCGTGCGGAGCGGGCGAGAGGCGCGCACTATGTACCGTGCCATCGAGTACTTTGCTGACCACACATTGCTGGAGGTGCGGCCTCACACCGGTCGCACGCACCAGGTGCGTGTGCACCTGTCCTGGCTGGGGTATCCGATCGTGGGGGACACGGTTTATGGTCACCGCCGCCAGCGATTACTCCAAGGACGCCACTTTCTCCACGCTGCGCGGTTACGCTTCACTCATCCCGCCACGGGCGAGGAAGTGGAGTTCGAAGCCTCACTGCCACCGGAATTGGCGACCGTCCTCAAGCGGCTGCGCCGAAGTCGGTAGCTGGGTAGTCGGTAGTTTGGTAAATTGGTAGACTGGCGATCTATTTAGCCTACCAATGTGCCAGTTTCCCAATCACTACATAATAAGGAGCAGGAGATGCGCGAAATTACCATCGCAACGGTCCAGATGCAGCCTGAACTGGGTCAAATGGAAGATAACTTGGTCAAGATGAAAGAACTCATGACCCGTGTCGCGACCGAACAACCGGTGGACTTGATCGTCTTTCCGGAACTGATCACGACGGGGTACGAAGTTGGCCCGCGCTTCCCCGAACTGGCGCAGCTTGTTCCAGGTCCCACGGTCAACCTCATCGCTCAACGGGCGAGTGAGTTGGGCGTGCACGTCGCTTTTGGGATGGTCAGCAAGGAGAAAGTTGAGAGCATCCTTCATAACACCGTCGTCCTCGTCGGCCTGGATGGTGATCTCATCGGCCAGTACCACAAGGTGCATCTGCGAGGAGAGGAGCGTATAGCCTTCCGTCCCGGCCACCGGTTCAATGTCTTCGAGACAGGGTTTGGCCACGTCGGGCTGATGCTTGGATGGGATCTGGCCTTCCCGGAGGTGGCGCGCAGTCTGGTTTTGGAAGGGGCGGAGTTGTTATTGGTGTGCGCCAACTGGGAGCAGCCCTACGCTAACGAGTGGCGAGTCTATCTGTTGGCGCGGGCTTACGAGAACGCGGTCTTTGTGGCCGCTGCCAACCGTGTGGGAGAGGAGCCTTCGTACACCTTCTTCGGCCAGAGTCGTATCGTGGGCCCCAGTGGGAAGGTCTACGCCGGCGTGGACGAGCCCACCGAGGGGTACGCCGTGGCACGTATTGACCTGGATGAGGTGCGGTCGCAACGAGAGGAGACGCAAATTCTGCAGTGTCGCCAACCGACGGCTTATCGAGTCATTGTGAGGAAATACTGACAGCACGGCACCGACGACCACATACGCTCTTAGATCGTTCTCGGTCAAAGGCCGTGAGATACACAAGTGTGGCATATATCTGATTGGCTGACACTTTAACACGGAAGTACACGGATTTTCCCTTAAATTGTCCTGCCAATCCGTGTAAATCCGTGAGATCCGTGTCCAGATCATCGCTTTCCGGCGCATACGTTAAATTTGTCAGTCAACCAGGGCATATATAGTGGAGGGATGGTATGAAGCCAACTGTTCTGTTGATTGAGGATGATCCTATGGCCGCCCGCATTGTGGAAATGGTGCTTGGCCCTGAGAGGTACCAGATCGTCACCGTTCCAAACGGCCGTCGGGGGTTGGAGATGGCCCAGGCCAATCCTCCCGATCTAATCCTGCTCGACTTGATGTTGCCCGGGCAGGAGGACGGTTTTGAGGTTCTGCGCCGGCTGCGTGCCGAGTCCAAGACGACTGATGTGCCGGTGATAGTCGTTTCATCGAAGGCGCAGCCCGCCGATAGGGAGACGGCGGCCAACATCGGTGCCAATGCCTACTTGACCAAGCCCTACAAGCGGGCTGAGTTGCTGTCTCTGATCCGTTCACTGCTGAGCGAGGGTTAGAACAGGATGACAGCGCGTGGCACTCGGGTTATCCTGGCAGTGCCGTTTCCTTGTTGGCAATCATTCTGTCCAACTTGCTCCTTACCCTGGTCCTTGTTCTAACGGTAGGTCCCTGCTTGAGACAACTGGAGCCAGGGGTGTGACCCGGTGTGTGGAGCATCACAGCGTCCAGGCCGCAGGCGCACAGATCATCACTATCATCGTGGAAGACGTCGGGTCAAGTCGGTTCTGGTCGCAGGCACGGCTCGAACGGCGGCAGGAGCGCCCACAGCAACCAGCCCCGGCCGCGCACTGAGCCGAGGGGAGTTTCTCCCCGCGCCATCGCGTCCCCATCGGCACGATGAATGGCGATAGGCGCGCCGGTGAGCCGCCGCAGCACCCTGCGCTCGTAGCGGGGCAAACCCGCGTCTACCAGCACCAGGCCCGCGTCACTTTCGAGTAGATAGGCGCGGGCCATTCCCATTGACGTGTTATGAACTTGCAGTGAGCTCTGGTGGTTTGTCATAGGCCAACCGTCGGGCAGTAAGGATACAGCGGAGGAGGGGAAAAGTCAAAGCGGCAGCAGTTCGTCGAGACTGCGGAGCACATAGTCGGGCCGGATGTCGGAAGCGGCCAGCAGTTGGGGTGTGGTGACGCCGGTGAGGACGACTCCGGTCGCCATGCCGGCCTCCTGGCCCATGCGCACGTCCGTCTCCAGCCGGTCGCCGACGATGATGCACTCGGAGGGTGGAAGCTGCAGGCGGTCGAGGATGGCGCGGGCAGTGATAGGCGAGGGCTTGCCGACGACGACCTCGACACTCTTGCCTGTGCAGCCCTCGATCGCGCCAATGACGGCCGCTGCGTCGGGGAGGCCACCCCCCCTGGGGGGGGTGGGACAGTAGCGGTCGGCGTTGGTGGCGATGAAGCGCGCCCCAGCGTTGATGGCGTCGAAAGCGATCTGGAGTTTGTGGTAGTCGAAGGTGCGGTCGAAGGAGGCGACGACGAACTGGATCTCGCCCGCCCGCTCGCTCAGACGGAAGCCGGCGGCGCGCAATTCTTCCAACAGCGGCAGCTCCCCCACGACGAAGAGGATCGCCCTCGGGGCCTCTCGCTCCAGCCAGCGGGCCAGCACCCAGGAGGAGTTGATGACCTCATCGGGCGAGGTGGGGATGGACAGGCGGGTCAGTTTGGCGGCGTAATCGGCGCGGGTCTCCAGGGGCTTGTTGCTGAGGAAGACGACGCGGGAACCGGCCGTGCGCAGCGTCTCAATCGCGTGTTTGGCTCCCGGCAGGAGCGCGTCGCCCAGGTAGACGGTGCCGTCCAGGTCGAGGACGGTGCCGGGGAAGATGCGGGTGGGACGGCAGGGCGGTAGTTGGGTCATCGGTGCATCTTTGAGTGGGATAAAAACGTGATGCGTGAGATTCCGCGTCAGGCTTTACACTACAATGATACCACAAAGGAACCCAAGAGGGTAGCCGTTCAACGGGAGCATCACGCATTGGAGACAGGCAGCAAACCGCGTTGGCGCGGGGTACGACGGGCCGCTCGCACAAACGACAATCCTTGGGCAGAACTTAGGCCTCGCCAAAGTCTTGAGTCTGCGATAGGCAGCCCGCCGGCGGCAGGAGACATTCCGCACCGAGCCGGCACTGAGCGCGGACGTTCCGTCCGTAGCCGAAGGGATGGCCTTCGCGCTGGACCGGCTGGCGATGATGCTGGGAGCAGGAGACTCGGCAGAGAGGGCGATACGGCGCGTGATTGTCGGTTCCACACCATAGCGTGTCGTCTGGGGTTACAAACAACGACACAACACAGTTACTGGCTAACCCATCCAGGGTAGTGTAAGATTTCCAAAGTCCCATCAAAGTGGCTGGCTCCCCCCGACGTACCAAACCAAAGTGAACCATCAGGCGCTACAACAATATCTACGACGCTGTTACTGGCCAAACCATCGGCTGTGGTAAGCGTCGTCCAGGACTGCCCATCAAATCTCGATACACCATGGTCAGTGCCGAACCAGAGTGCTCCGCCAGGCGTCTGGGCAATGGTGAATACGTGATTGGAAGCCAATCCGTCGTGGTCTTGCCGATCCCCCCCATTCTCGCCGGGGAGAGCGATGACGCGCATCCCTGCCTCCTCCATTCAAAGATTGGGCATACAACGTGTGGAAGAGGGATGACCGGCTTAGAGAGGGCTGCGAGACACCGCTAAGAAGGAAAGCGCGGTGCGCCAATCCGGCCCCTGGCCTTGCGGCCTGCCCACGGAACGGGCCCTGAAGGAGTGGAGGGCGATGGTCTTGAATGCGCCTGTTATAGAACGAATGTGCTAATACTATACCAGGCTTTCTGGGCGGTGTCAATATTGGGAAATTTGGGATATTGGACCGATGTACTACCCTTGAATCAAGTTCTGTGCTACAATACTGTCAACGGGCGAGAGGGATCGTAATAATGTCCAGCACTGCTTCCACCCTTCAAGACTTCCCCTGGAAAGAAAGCATCCAGGCTGTCAAGGACAGTCTGCGTTTCGACTCGTATTCCGCCTTCGTGGAACACGTATTCAACACGCTACCCCAGAACTCTCCCCAGACCCGCCGCCGCTACACAAATTTAATCGGCCGCTGGTTCTTCCCTGACCATCAACTCCCCAGCCTGCCCGGCCGGGTGTGGGCTGTCTACGGGGACGACACGCTCCTCCGTGACGTGATGCGCGTCTGTGTACTGTCCCAGGAGCCGATTGTGGCCGCGTTCATCGAGCGGCTTATCCTGTCTGTACCACCAGGCACCGAGTTGCAAGCAGACACATTCCGAACGTACATTGAGGAGACTTACGGCGAGTTCAAGCGACAATCCCACCAGCGCCTCACCCGCACGCTGCGTGAGCTGGGTTTCATCGCCAGGGTTGGACAGACCTGGTTTACACAGGCTATTCCGTGTCCCTCCACTGCCTTCCTGATCCTGCTCCACGAGCGGTTTGCCCCCACCCCTCGCATCGTCTCACTGGTCCAGATCTTGGCCGACCCGCTGTGGTGGCAGATAGGCTATCACGCTCCGGACGAGGTGCGGGAGACACTGCACGACGCGGCCGCCGCTGGCCTGATTGCCCGTTTTGTCACCGTGGATCAGTTAGAACAGATCACCACCCGCTACACATTGGATGAGTGGCTCAATAGGAGGCTACGACTGTGACCCCGGATGATCTGCGTCAGACCTTTGAGCGACTGGCACGAGGCCCCGCTGCTGCGACGATAGGCCCCCGGCACCTCTACCTGTGGCACGGCGATCTGGCTGCGCTGGAGAACCTGGTATCATCGGCTCTGCTACAGCGGTTCGACCTCTACGCGCTGGTGGGACAACTTCCGCGCACGCCCTACGCCGTTGCCGAGGCCCGCCGGGTGCTGCGCGCTCAGATTGAGCGAGAACTGCACGACCAGGCCACCCGTGCTCCCCGGCAAGTGCTGATTGTGAATGGCTGCAGCCTGCTGGCGCGCTATGGCTTGCCGCTCCAGCCCTTTTATTCCTTCGTGAGCGACGGTCGCGCCGTTGTTCTGGTGGTGTCTCGCGAAGAGACAGAGTGCGTTCCGCCCACTGGGCTGCCGGATTTCGTTCGCCTGGCCCCGGCGACCACGTTTGTCGCGTTGAGCCAGGCCATTGGGGAGAAGAACGTCGTTCAAGGATGATGCGGGGATTGTAGTAGCGACTTTAGTCGCTTGGGCCTCCACTTGGACGACTAAAGTCGTCACTACGAGCCTCATTACGAATAAGGACGATAGAGTATGGAACGAGTACCATTGCGCACCCTCATCCGTCCCCGGCCGCAGCCGGAGACGACGCTCGACCTGAGCCGCTCGGTTGCCCAACCGGAGGCCACCGTCAGCACCTACGTGTTCACAGATAGCATCAGGGGACACTTTGAGGAGATCATGGAGCACGTGGCCCGTGGCGAAGGCCAGGGCTTTTGGATTCAGGCTGAGTACGGGGCCGGCAAGACCCACTTTCTGGCGACGCTGGCCTGTCTCCTGGCCGATGACGACGCGCTGTGGGAACAGGTACGAGATGATGCCATCCGTCCCTACCGCAACCGGCTGCGTGCTACTCGTCTGTTCCCGGTCGTTATCTCCCTGCGCGGTGAGGCGGAGACTGGCGCGGTCAACACCCGCCCCCTGTTCGACGTCATTGAGCAGGGACTGGCCCGCTCGCTGGAGGAGTATGGCCTGCGCGATGCTGTACGCCTGACGCTTGCCGATGACCTGTTGGACTGGTTCACAGGGCAGCCGGAGGGAACGCGCGGAGACATCGAGAGCTACGTCCGGCGCCAGAGTGGTCAATCTCCCGACGCGCTGCGCGAGTACGAGGGCGACGCCGCGCTCGCAGACCTGTTACGAGAGTACTGCGACGAGCACGACATCCGCCCACAGGTAGCCTCGACTGTTAAAGCGCGCCTGCGCCACGTCTACGAGCAGTTGACGTCGCCGGACCTGCCTGGTGGAGCCTACGATGGACTGCTGTTCGTAATAGACGAATACGAGGGCTGGGAAAAGTCACGCCCCCGTGGTTCTTCACAACAAGCCCGAGATGAGGATTTGCTAGAGACGATGGCCTTCGTCCTCACCAGGGGTGAGGGGCTGCGCATCTTTACCGTCGTTGCTTCACAGACAGAGGTGCCGGCCAAACTGCGCGGCGAGCACGGTGGTGATCGTTTCATCAACGTACCATTGCTGGCCGGCGCCGAGCACGACTACGATCTCATCGTCTCGCATCGAGTGCGAGAACTGGAACCCGAGCGGCTGCCGGAAGTGGGCGAGTACTACCACTACTACGCTCAGCAGTTCGATTTCGCCCGCGACCTGAACGAGCCCCAATTCCACGATATCTTTCCCTTCCAACCGCGCTGTTTCGACGTCGTGCGTCGCATCACCGCCCGAGAACTGCCCACCGCCCGCTCTGGCATCCTCATCTTCTGGCAGGCGCTCAACCGGCCGCAGTTGCTCGACCGCGACACCCTCATCCGCATAGCCGACCTGCTGGAGAGCGACCACCTGCGCGAATGCCTGAACACGACTATCTACCGGCCTGCGGACGATGCGCACCGGGTGGCTCACGAAGGGTTGGAGAGCCTGGGGTTGGAACCGGCCGATCTGAAACTGGCCCAGGACGTATTGGCGACGCTGTTCCTCTGGCACCTGGCCCACCTGCAACGGCCCCGCCCGCTGTCGCTGAAAGAGTTGGCCCAGGCGACGCTGACTGTCTCTGACCTCCTGCGGGCCGAGGATGCCGTGGCTTACGTCCTGGGCCGGATGCGAGAACTGGGCCAGGTGCGCTTCGACGATCAAGGGGCATCGTTTGTCGTGACGGGCGGAGAAGGCCCGACGCCGGTGGAGATCTTTGACCGGTATCGCGCAGAGGCGCTGCGCGACGACCACGGTATCGCCCAGGCCTGGACGAAAGGGCTCTTCCTCACACCTGGTGAGACCGGAGGTCAGGCCGGGTTGTTCGGTGACTTTCAGCCCGACGAGATGAAGCGGTTCCGTGCCGAGTTCCGGCGCCTGGAGTACAGCGGGGAAGTCGTCGTGGCCACGCGTTGGCAACTGGACTGGGGGCTGCCGCTGCCCAGCGAGGACGTTCACTTCCGCATCATTATCCTCACCAGCCACAGGCCCGATGCCGTGGAGCCTGCCGACCTGCAAGACCCACGTATCGCTGTGATCGCTCCCTCCGAACTGGCCGATGAGGCCCAGGCAGCCGCGGTGGACTACCTGGCCTGGCAGAACATGGAGCGGCACTACCGCGATCGTGCCGGTCCAGAGGCTGAAAAGATGCGGGACTGGCTGGCGACCAAGCGAGGGAGCGTGCTGAGTGACCTGCTGATGAAGCAGACCGGTCTGTACCGTTCCTCCGCCGTCGTCACTCGCGACGGGTTGGCGGTAAGTATGCGCGAAGCAATGGGGCTGGCCGGGACAGAGCGCCGCATTACCTATGTCGTCGCGCGGCTTCTCGCGGCGGCGTATCGCGACCTGCCCGTCGAGCCAGGCAAGTTGCGCAGCCTCCTGCGCCCTAACGATGCCGGCAAACTGTTTGGTGGCCTTTTGGGTCGCCAGGAGACCTCCGCTGCCCGTGCAGCCCTGCGCAACTATGGCGTAGGGCTGGGTCTGGTCCATCCTGACCGGCCCACCGGATTCAGGCCCACTGACTGCCAGGCCTTCGACCTGATTAGCGCCATGCTGGGCGAATACGAGGCGCAGGGACGAGAACTACCGGTCTGGCGTATCTACGAGCACCTCTCCGGTGTGCCCTATGGTCTTCCCTACCCGCTGGTTCAGTTGTACCTGTTGGCCTTTGTGCGTCACGGGCAGCCACGGGTCGAACTGACGCTCAAGCCGGGCCACCGGTTGACGATACGTAATGGCCAGCCTTTGCCCAGACCAGCGTTGACGATGACCAATGTGGTGGACGTGGACTGGAAACTGGGATTGGACCGCTGGTTCGACGCCCTCATCCCTGCCCGTGGTCCCAGTTGGAACGACGCGGTGGCCTTCGCCCGTGAGATCAAGCCCGACCTGCACGCCACCTCCGACCCGGCGGAGATCGAGCGCCAGGATAATGCGCTCCGCGCGGCGATGGAGGCGCTGAGCCAGGAGGTGGGGACGATCCAGGGGAGCCTGGGGGCGCTGGCCCGCTCGCTCACCTTTGCACAAGGGGAACTGACCGAGCAGGCCAACGAGGTGCTCAAGCGGGTGCTTGCCCTGGGCCAGGCTGGTGCGCAAGGGTACCAGGCGTTCCACGGGCAGGTCCAGGAACACTACGGTTCGCCCGACCCGCTGCGCGAGGATGTGGGCGTCTACTCGCGGCTGCGCCAACTGGCCGGCTACGCGGCCGAGATTCAGGAGACGCGGGCCTACCTCGACGCGCTGGCGCTGCGCCCGGAGGACGGCGAACTGGCTGGCGACCGCATGCTCCTGCTCGGACAGCTCTCTTTGGAGGAATTGGAGCGCAACCCGGCGCTCTGGCCCTCCATCTCTGACTCCTTCAGGCAACTGAAGGGCCGTTATCGCACGGCCTACCAGAAGCACCATCGCGATACCTATCAGGCCAGCAAAGAGTTGCGGGCCCGGCTGGAGGACGTGGACCAACGGCTGCACGCGCTGGAGTTGCTCAACACGATCACAGAGTTGGGCGACCCGGTGGGCGAGGACCTGGCCGAGGGATACACCCGGCTTCAGGAACAGTTGCGCCCGTGCCCGGTCACAGAGGTGGCGGCGGTGGATGTGGAGGCCCACCCGGTGTGCACCGCCTGCGGCCTGCCGCTGACCGGTCGCGCCCCGGCCGCCGAGGTCGAGACGTTCCTGAGCAACCTGGAGCGGGCGCTGCAGGAGCAAAGGCGGCGGCTGAGCGCCGAGGCAGTGCGCCGCGTGCTGGAGCGGGCCGGCGCGCCGGAGACCGGCGGCGACGAGCTTGCACGCCTGATGGAGGCCGCCCGCGCGGCCGAGATCGCCCGGCTGGTGGACGTGCTCGACGAGCGCGTGGCCGAGTCCATCCGGCGGCTGCTGGTGGAGGACGGGCTGGTGACCGCGCCGGCGGAGGTCTTTGCGCGGCTGGCCGAACTCCACCCCACCGTGGGGGAGGATGAGATACCACCCACCGTGGGCGACTTTGAGCAGTTGCTGCGCCAGGCGCTGGACGAGGCGCAGAAGGCACACCCGGACAAGAAGACGGTACGGCTGAGCCTGCGTTAGCGTGAGCGTTCAGGTAGGGGGAACCCTTGCGAAGGTTAGGCGACAGATTTCGGGCCAGAAGCGCCTTCGCCAGCCGGGGATCATTCCAGTTCCGGGGCTATTCGTAACCTTCGCAAGGGTGGACGATTGAGCCTGCGGTAGCAAGATCTCTCCGTTGACATCGGGCGGAAATTAGCGTATAATGTCAATTAGGCGAATTATACTAATCCGCCTAACCTGGCATCAGGGAGGATACGATGACCATCTTGCGCATCCGCGCAAGCAAAGTCCGCAACCGGATCGGCGACATTCTGGCCCGAGTGCGGTACGGACGGGAACACGTGGTGGTGGAGCGACGCGGGCAGCCGGTGGCGGCCATCATCGGCATTGACGAGTATAACCAACTGATCCAACTGCGCCGTCAGTGGGAGGCCCAGCAGCGGCGACTCCGCTTCCAGGCCATGCGTGCCTCAGCGGCGGAGAACGACCTGAGCGAGGAGCAGGCGTTCCAGTTGCTCAATGAAAATAAAGATGGGGCCGGGTAGCGTGCGCGTCGTCCTGGATACCAACGTCCTGGTCGCCTTTCTGCTGACGCGCGGGCGCACCATAAGCACTATCCTGGATGGTTGGGAGAGTGGCGACTTCGATCTGCTGACCTCGCCTGTGCTCATCGCCGAGGTGCGCCGCACGCTGGAGAAGCCCAAACTGCGGCAGCGCATCCGGCCGGAGGCGGCCCAGGCATTGCTGGAGGCACTGGAGGAGGACGCCATCCTCACCCCTGGCGACCTGGAATTGCCCGGCGTGACCCCGGACCAGGACGACGATGCTGTCGTCTCCTGTGCCATCGAAGGGGACGCCGACTACATCGTGAGTCGTGACGCCCACCTGCTGGGCCTGGGGGAGTACGAGGGCGTTCGCGTCGTCGAACCGGCCGAATTCGTGCGGGTGCTGGCTTTGAGATAAAGTGACATAGACTGGCACCCACTGGACGACGGGGAAACAGGAATAGGGAAATGACAAAGAAGCGCACTTCCCGCAGGCTCAGGTCAAAATCCACTCGCTCCACCAGCACACGTTTCAGCCCGGCTCAACTCAACGGATTGCTCGATCAGGGCCGACGGCTGTTGATATCCAGTGAACACGAGCGTGCCATCTCCGTCCTGGAACGCGTGTTGCCGCACCTGCCGCGCAACCGACAGCGGGCCGAGGCGCTCAACGACCTGGGGATGGCCTACGGCATACTCAAGCGTGATGAAGACTCATATCGGGTACTGCTGGAAGCCACGCAGATTGTGCCTGACGATGTGCGCCTGTGGTACAACTTTGGCCAGACCTGCCGAGGAGCCGGGCGGCTCGTGGAGAGCCTGCGCGCCTACGAGCGTAGCGCGGTGCTGAACCACGACCGTCGCCTGGCTCCCAGGATTGCCGACGAGGTTGCTCTGGCTCGCCAGTTGGTAGAGAACGAGTTGCGCGTGCGTCCACCTGGCTTTGCCGTTGATGATCTGCTGTCGCAGGAGAACCTGTTCCTGGCAGGTGTGGAGGAAATGGTGGCCCAACAGTGGGACCGTGCCGTTGACCTCTTCCAGCAGGCGCTTGCCCTGGCCGACACGATCCCGCAACTGTGGGGCAACCTGGGCATCTGCCTGCTCAACCTGAAGCGGTACGATGAGGCCGAAGCGGCGCTCCACCGGGCGCTGGAATGTGACCCTGACTATGACCTGGCCCGGCAGAACCTGGCCGCCCTGGCGGAGATGCGCCGCTCGGGCGGACGGCCCATTATGGCGCTGCGCGATCCTCTGAACGGCCGGCCGGCTCCAAAGATCTTTTACCCGGAGATGGATGAACCCCATGGTTAACGACCTCCATCTTTCCTCACCTGCTATACCACTACGACCACATACTGACATCTGCTGTCACGTCTATTTCCCCCGCACCGCAAAGTATGCTATACTGTGTCACGAAACCAACCGCTGAAAGGTATGTTTCGTGTCGAGGAATATAACAGAACTGGGACCCAGAGAGGCAGAGTTCCTCTCCAGATTAGCTGGGGAGGGGCGAACGATCTTTACCGTAGAACAAGCGCGGCACTTTTGGAGAAATGGTGCTTACACGACCAACGTTCTGGGGCGACTGGAAAGCAAGGGGTGGCTGCGCCGGCTGGAACGGGGTACGTATCTGATCATTCCCCTCGAAGCAGGTCCCGCCCGCGATTGGTCGGAGAGTGCGCTGGTGATCGCACCGTACCTCATCCAGCCAGTGGCCATCGCCTACTGGTCGGCGCTACATTACTGGAACATGACCGAGCAGATTCCCCGCACCGTCTTTGTCCAATCCACTCGCCGCAAACACCGGCGGCAGAAAGATGTGCTGGGCATCCCCTTTCGCTTCGTCACCGTCGTCGAGGCCAAATTCTTCGGCGTGGTCGAGCGCACGCTCGCTGGCAAGCCGCTCTACGTCACCGATCGGGAGAAGACACTGCTGGACGGAGCCGACCGCCCCGACTTGAGCGGCGGCATCGGCCAACTGGCGCAGGCATTGCGCACGACCTGGGCCGACGTGGATTGGCAACGGCTTGACGAGTACCTGGTCCGTTGGGGGACAGGCAGCCTGACCAAACGGATCGGCTACCTGGTGGAGACGCTGGAATTGCCGCTGCCCGACCGAGAGGAACGCCTGGCCCGCTGGCGCAGTTCGCTCTCCTCCGGTATCGCGCTCCTGGAACCCAGACGTGGTAGCACGGGCCGCATCGTGACGCGCTGGCGGCTGCGCGTGAACGTAGAAGAGACCTGGCGAGTCGGGAATGTCGGGCGATGATCGGTGAGGCGGAACTGCGGCGCTGTGCGGCGCGCTGGAGCGTGGACCCGATGGTGGTGGATCTGGACTACAGCCTCGGCTGGTTCATCGCCGCGCTCTACAGTGCGCCCTACGATGCGAATGAGATCGCTGACCAGTTGTGTTTCAAAGGTGGTACCTGCCTGCGCAAGTGTTACTTCGCTGACTACCGTTTCTCCGAGGACCTGGACTTTACTGCTACGACCCGTGTGAGCCCCGATTGGCTGCTGGAGTGGGTAGAGCAGGCCACCTGCTGGGCTGCGGAGGCAGATGGCCCCAACTATCGAGCTTCCCCACCGCGCCTGGAGACTGTCCAGGATGAATACGGAAGCGAAACATACCAGGTGCGGGTCTACTATCGCGGCCCATTGCGCTGGGGCGGGAGCCCGCGTGCGATACGGCTGGACGTGACTCGTGAGGAACGGCTGATGCTACCCCCGGCGCCTCGTCGCCTGATTCACCCGTATTCTGAAGGGGCGGTGCTCGCTCAGGCGGAGATCGCCTGCTACACGCTGTTCGAGGTCCTGGCCGAGAAAGTGCGTGCCGTGGGCGGGCAGCGCCGCTTTGCCATCTCTCGTGACATCTACGACATCCACCGCCTGGTGCAGTCTGGCGTGACGGTCGCCGACGTGATTCCGCTGCTACCAGCCAAGTTCGAAGCCCGAGGTTTGGACATTGAGGGTCTGAATGTCGAGCGGGTCATAGCCCGGCGCGCCGCCTTTGAGGACGATTGGAACCGGCGTCTCAGCCACCTGGTTCAGGATGTGGACGCCGTGCCCTTTGACGCTGCCTGGGAGACGACCGTTGACGTGCTGCGACAAGTTGAGGAAGGCTTGATGGAGCAGCCGTCGGCGTTCAGCGTGCCTCACACCGGAGGAGATGCATCCAATGCCCCAACCTGACGACCTGCAAGCCTTCATTACCCGTCACGCCACCCCCTACGACCCCGCCAGCGACACCTACCGCCGGCCCCCCTTCGCCGCGCCGGTGAAGGCCGGCAAGAACACGCCCATCTACAACGCCCACTCCTACCACACCAAGGTCCCACCCCAGGGCATCGTCCCCTACATCCTGCACTACACCGACCCCGACGACCTGATCCTCGACCCTTTCTGCGGCTCCGGGATGACGGGCGTGGCGGCGGTGATGTGCACCCATCCTCCGGCCGAAGCGCTGCACCTGGTCCCCGGCGCGCAACCAGGCCCGCGCCACACCATCCTCAACGACCTCTCC
>Ga0114922_10003415_pt1 | contig 14816 bp, 8 predicted proteins | sample AartaG_FD_100975 | JGI IMG/M metagenome (GOLD analysis project Ga0114922, IMG submission 100975) | Deep subsurface microbial communities from Aarhus Bay to uncover new lineages of life (NeLLi) - Aarhus_00045 metaG | ecosystem: Environmental > Aquatic > Marine > Oceanic > Sediment | place: Aarhus...
CCTGCGGTGTGAAAACAAACGGCACATCCAGAGAACTGTATGTCTTGCCATCGACGATAATCTCTACAGCTTCGGGCAGCGCAAGTGAGCCTTCATGTCTAAAAGGCACCTTGATTGGTCCCAGGTTCGGGGCATCTACCCACAATTGTAGTTCTGCTCGATAGGAAATTGGTGAACCGGGTTTGCCGTTTAATGATCTCAGCAAACGCTCGTATATCACTTCGTCCGGCAGAGAAACCAATTTTTTCGAGCCGGCCGGCACAGAAACAGAACGAACATCAGTGGCCGTTAAAAAAGTATTACCTCCGCTCGTAAGGCTGTAATTTAAACCGCTTACGGTCAAATCGGCCGGACAGGGATTGTCAACTTCGATTTCGAAAAGCAGTGTCACGAAGTCTAACTGAACATCCTGAAATTTAATATCCACCATTCGCGCCGCCGGCTTGTCGAAGTTCCGGACCTGCTGACTTGTCTGACAGCCTGCAAAAAAAACCGCCGTCAACGTCAAAGAAAAAAATAGCAGCCGCACACCTGTCATAGTTTCCACCTCTTCCAACGTAAATTAATATCAGTTAATCCCCGTAAACAGCAGATGATTATATATTACAGTCATAGAATAATCAATATAAGTCTGTATAAATTGTTTAGTTCGCACTCACGGCAGTGGCAGGCACATTTTTCAGGGGGGAGTTGTTTAAAAATAAAAAACCCCCAAAAAAAGTATTTTGGGGGTCAGGCGCGAAGTTTCCCCGCGTTTAGTCAGAAGCGAAGATTTTAGTCGTCATAATAGTAATCATACTCGTACATATCTTCCTCGTATTCATACTCGCCATAACAATCATCTTCTGACTCGTAATCGTCCTCTGTTTCATAATCATAAGACCAATCGTCCTCTGCTTCATAATCATAAGACCAATCATCCTCAGTCTCATAATCATAAGACCAATCATCCTCGGTCTCATAATCGTCAGACCAGCTATCTTCGGTCTCATAATCATCATACCAGCTATCTTCGGTCTCATAGTCATAGTCATCGTACCAGCTATCTTCTTCCCAATCATTCTGTGACTCATATCCATAATCATCAGACCAGCTATCTTCGCACTCATCATAGTAGTCATAAGACGAATCTTCCTGGTACTCAGAGTAGTCATCATACCAGCCTTCTTCGTATTGAGAGTAATCATACATATCTTCTTCATATTCATTGTATGAATTGAAGGTCTCTTGCTGTCTGGGCTGTACGTTCTGTACCGTGCTGCCGGACTGAGCTGTTGAGAACTCAGGGACTATAAAAACAGCAGCCACAGACAAAATAAGGCTAATAACAATACATTTGATCCAGGTTGACAGCTTAAGGTTCAGAAATGTCTGCTGTAGACCATTCTGCTGCCCCGTGGACGTCTGTTCCGGCTGCGGGCTGGTGCCCGGCTGGCCTTGACTCTCGAACGGCTGTTCAAAATTCTCATTGTTTTCAGATTCCATAATTCCTCCTCAAAATAAATTAATAAAATGGGTTTTAACGCCTTAAAAACACTTATGTAAAACATAAGAAATAAAAATTAGAATGCCAAATTTCGCTAAAAAAAATTTTTAAGAGGTAGTTTTCAAAGACAGAACCTGCAGGTTACCACCTGAGAATTACATGGATTGCAAGACTATATAAAAAAACCCCCAAAAGAGGATTTTGAGGGTCATATATGAAATCGCCCGGCTTTTCAGCGCGGATCGGAGTTTTTAGTACTGAAAACATTCATTAGAATCATACCAACTACCTTCTTCGTATTGGTGTTCCTCCTCATAATTTAGATTAAAATAGGTTATGGCGTATTAAGGATATCGTATAAAAAATAAGAAATAAAAATTCTAATGCCAAATTATTTCCTTATCGGGCAGGAAAAACAGGCTTTTAAGAAGGAAAACAGGGGATTTCTGCAACAGAGAGTTCCAATAATTCGACATTAAAGGCCTTCATATGCTATGCCGATATAACGTGTGATTGGAGTAAGGTACAGGCTGTTTTTAGCTATGTAGACACGTTATATCGGTCGGTAAATATAGTATGACAAGTCATACGCCGGGAGCAAACAGGATGACACAAAATCGATCCAGACTAATCGACATGATAGATGACATGTGCGAGGGGAAAGATGTCTTGTCTCATTCGGTACGCAACGTTAAGGACATTATGACTTCTGAGGTAAAAACGCTTACCCTGGACGATACAATAGAGACATGCCTGGAGATTATGACAGATAATAAAATCCGTCATATTCCTGTCGTGGACATCGCGACGGAAAAAGAAGCAAAACCAAGCTTTGTGGGTATTGTTTCTCAAAGAGATGTTTTTCGACAAATATCGCCGTACCTGGAGAAAATCGGCCAGGCGGATTCGGACATAAAGGCGCTGAAACAGCCTCTGGTACAAATCGTTACGAGAAAACCAAAGTGCGCATCACCTGAGACACCGATACAGCAGGCCACTGCCCTGATGGTCGAAAATCGTGTTGATTCGGTTCCCGTTCTGTTTGGCCATGACCTGGTAGGTATAGTAACGGCGACAGATGTTTTAAAGCTCTTTGTGAGACTGCACGCCATCGGACATTTATGCGGTGAAAAGGAACAAACGGGACCGAAAAGACGGTTTGTTGACTTGCTGGCAGGGAATTCAGATGAGGCGGTCTCTGCACTTTCGTCGGTTCTCGGAACGGTCAAAGATATTATGACTGAGCAAGTTGTATCTCTGGAGGAGCAGGATGACCTGGACAAGGTAATGAAGGCTATGCAGAGGGGCAAATTCAGACACGTACCGGTCGTGGACAAACAGAATAAACTCATTGGTATAATCTCCGACAGGGACGTTCTGCGTCTTCTTCCATTTCGCAAGAGTCAGCGCAAGCCGCAGTCTGAGGTATTTCGGGCCGAGCTGTTCGATGTTGAGCCAAACGAGCCGGTCATACATCAACAGGTCTATCGAATTATGAATCGGAAAGTAATTTATGTTCAACCGAGCTGCGGCTTCCAAGACGTTGTGAAAATGCTGCATGAGATGAAGATAAGCTGCGTGCCGGTGACAGACAAAGATAAAAAGCTTCTTGGAATAGTTACCGTCACAGACGTGATGCGAGGATTGCTGGCCGCTCACGCGCTGTTCGAAAAAATCCCGGCTTAATCCAATTCATAACATTTATCTATAACTGAATCCTAAGCCCACATCAGACATATATTCTGCCTTCTATCCCAAAGTACGCATAAATCCAAGGCATGTTGCCTTGAATGAAAATTAGCTGATACTTGATACACGAGGTAAAATATTGCAAAGAAATTCTGGAAATATCGCAACTAATCGTGTATCTTAGTAATAAAAGAGGAAGCTTAGTTGTGTGGCTAAGCAATCTTAAATGTAAACTTTTATCGAGAGGAGTAAACTACAATGAACCAGGCAAAAAACACAATACTTAGAAATACTATCCTGACTGTGGCGGCGATTATCGTTATCACAACGACCGGTGCAAGTGCCCAGCAGAAGCTGGGTGACCTTGTAACGGAAGGCGGCTTCGACTGGCTGATAGGCAGTTGGGAGGCCACGAGCGACGAGGGCGATAAAGTTGAGCTTGTTTATAAATGGGAGCTCGATAAACATCTGATAACGATGTTGCTTAAATGGCCCGGCAACGAGTTCCGCGCTATGATATTTTACAAGCCGGCCGAAGACCAGGTCGTACAGATAACTGTCGATAACAAAGGCGGGACCGGCAAGGGTATATGGGAGCCGGACGGCAACAAGGCCGTGCTTAAACACGAACACACCGGGGCCGACTGGCAGACCAGCAAAATGGGTTTTGCACACTCTAAAGTCAATGCCAACACAATGAAGTGGGAGATTCACGAAATGTACAGTTCCGGCGAGCTTTCCGATTACCCTAATTTCACGTTAGAGCTTAAGCGCCAGAAGAAGAAGGCCGCCAAAAAATAGTGGGCATATCCCGTAATAATGCTGAATTTAGGAGGGATAATAAAAGAAGTAATAAGAGAAAACAGCTCGGAATGATTCACTAAGAGCATTGTTTATTATGTAGAGGATTACGACGCCTGGGGTTTTTCCTGCTGCTCCTCCTGAGACTCCTTTTTCTGGGCTTTTTCACGCTGAATCGCGTCGTATATTTCTCTTCGATGAACCGGTATTTCCTTCGGGGCCGTTATACCCAAACGGACTTTATCCCCCCGTACATCGACGATAATAATCTCAACATTATCGCCGATCATAATCGATTCATCTCTTTGCCTGCTTAGAACCAACATTTCTAACTCCTTTTGTCGGCTGGTTTTACTATCATATGTTACGTAAATTCAATTCAAGTGTTCGCCTTGATGATCGTCAAATGCTTATTAAAACAGCTTTATTTCTTCAACTTTTCTTTAACTTTTCTTTTTCCTTAGCCAAAAAACCATATCTGACCGACAAATCTTAACAAACTATATTTCGGCTAATTCAAAGCCTAAAAATAACCATTTTTGTATTTGTTTGTGGATTGATGAGTTGTTATAGGACACTAAGGCGGTAAGTACCTGTCATATATGGGCTTATCTAAATAAGAAGGCTAAAAAAATGATGTATTGAATTTGCTAAATAATTCGGATTACGCTATTTCATATCGTGTTTGCGCCAGTAATTGTAACGTATGGCCATCCAATAGCCGGCAATTGAGCCAAACGTGCCAAAAGCCACTAACTGCACAGGTAATATGGAAATAACCGAATTAACGAAAAAAGCTGAGGGCCACTGCTGAACAAAATACTGCAACATATCCTGCCTGGCATAACTACTTACCGCAAAGATAGTTAGCAAAACAGTGGCAATTGCCGGCCATATATAGCTGACATCGAGAAATTTTTTCACTAAAAAAGCAGCCACTCCGAACGAGACAAATACGGCAAAGATAATCTGTCCTACAGACGGCTGGGCCATAATCGCACCTAATTTGGGGTCTAATAATGAAACGTCCTGTGCAAATATTTTAATGCAAAATTGAGTTATGAAAACCGAGCCGACCAAAGCAACTATTACACTTAAGTAGTGTGCAGGCTTGGAATTAGATGTTTTTTGTTTCACAGGTTTTCCGGGACTTGCTAAAATTTTCTGTCCTAACAGCACACCGATGAAACCTGCGGCTACAAGAGCCAGCCAGAAAGCGGAATCCCATTTAAAGGTCGCAAAAATCGCCTGGCGTTGTTCGGTTCCTGGATTGAGCTGCATTAAAGTAGTCATACTGCCGGAGCGCACAGCCCAGATTGCCAACCCGGATGGTACAGCCAGAATGCCGATTTCTCTGCCGTGTGGCCAGGAAACAAAATAAGCAAGAAGGCCGGTTAGAAACGCCAGAACCACCAGCGTTATTAACCCGCCAATACTTATATCGCCGGCGAGCACAGTATTGAGAGGCTCCGATGATGCTGCTAACGGCCAGGCCAAAATTCCTATTAAAAGCGCACCCGTGGCAGCCGCAGCAGCAATTCTTAACCTCATTAGCAAAGATAATTCCATAATTTAGCTTCCTTAATTATGCCGGTGATAGAGTATCAACAAAACTAAAACAGGTCAATAACATATTTATATCGTGTTAAGATGCTCCCCGGACATCCCAATAATCGCAAGGATTTTCCTTGACGGACAGGCAGGTAATTTGGTATAGATAATATTAGTGAAATGTAGGCCTGCGCGGGCGGACATCTGTTGATTTTGTTCTTCCTGCGGGTACAATTCCTGTAGTATTCCAAATAGAGGAGGTGTTATTTGGTATTATGCAAAGCACAGAGTTTAAAAAAGCTTATGCGCTTGGTGGCCGGAGTGGTTTTACATTTTCAACTCACATCGTATATTAACACTTTTTAACGGAGTACGAATGTAACAGAAATTAACGATTTTAATGTCTCGGCTCCTGATTTCGAGTTTGGCAGCAACTCCGGCAGGTGCGGCTCAACTTGGATTTTTTCACTAAGGACGGACCACAAATATCAACAAATGAAAGGAGAGAAACAAAATGTTTAACAGACCCTCCAAACAAATCGTACTTGTTATTTTCATCGGATTGTTCTTAATTACAGCGCCGGTCCATGCCGTAAGAAACATGAAAATCTCTAACTACGGAGGTGGACACCAGATCTGGTTCGAAGCCGAGGATTACGATGAACGCAATCCCGACACGGACCAGTATTACCCGGTCGTTGATGCGGCTGATGCGTTCGGTCAGGCAATTACCCGGGCAGGCGGCGCGGGCGGCATGATTAGCTGGACGTTCGATATCAGTGCAGCCGATGGCAAGGCGGGGACGTGGTTCTTTTGGGCGCGTGTTTTGAATCCGGATAACCGGTCGGATTATATGCTCGTGGAGGCAGACCCGGGTGACGCAGAAATTCCCGCAGCCCCCCCCTTCCCTGGAGATGACGGAACAGCACCGTTCGACAACGCGGATGACCGAATCTTCGAGGAAACGACTGATTCCTGGGGCTGGTGGGGAAACGACGAAGGAAGCACCAAAGAGCTTCAGGCCGGTCAGAACACGATGTACATCTTTCACAGGCAAGGCAATGATGCCGTGTTCTGGGATGTCTTCGTCTGGTCGGATGATCCTGGCTATGTGCCAACCGATGAGGATTATCGAAATGCCACAATATTTACTCCCGGCACAGCCTATAATCCAATTCCTGTTGATGGGGCTGTGCATGAGGACACATGGGTGAGCCTTAACTGGTCACCGGCAAAGACCGCGGCCTCGCACGATGTGTATTTCGGCGAGAATTTTGATGAAGTGAAAGACGGCACCGGTGAGACGTTCAGGGGCAACCAGGCAGAGGCGTTTTATGTTGTTGGTTTTCCCGGATTTCCTTACCCTGATGGTCTTGCTCCGGGCACAACTTACTACTGGCGAATTGACGAGGTCAATGACACCGAGCCGGACAGTCCCTGGACAGGCAAAGTCTGGAGTTTTATGGTTCCACCAAAGACTGCATACTTTCCTGAGCCGGCTGATGGGGCTGAGTCTATAGTCCCGGACACAAATCTTCGGTGGACCGAAGGTTTTGGTTCTAAATTGCACACCGTTTACTTCGGCGACAACTTTGATGACGTGAACAATGCCACTGTCGGATTTCCTCAGGGAACTACAACCTATAGTCCCGGTTCGCTTGAATTGGCCAAGACCTACTACTGGCGCATCGATGAGTTCGACGGTACCAGAACATACAAAGGTAATGTCTGGAGTTTTATCACTGAAGGCGCCGTCGCAAGCCCCGATCCGGCTAAAGGTGCAGTGGATGTAATACAGACACCTGTTCTTACCTGGGCGCCCGGAATTTATGCCGCTTCATACGAAGTCTATTTCGGTACCGACGCAGATGCTGTTAAAAACGCTGATACAAGCTCACCTGAATACAAAGCTTCCGGGAGCCTTGGCTCTGAAAGCTTTGAGCCCGGACAGCTTGATTTGTCCACAACCTATTACTGGCGCATAGACGAGGTCAATAACGCCAATGCAGACAGCCCGTGGACCGGCCCTCTCTGGAGCTTTACGACCGCCGACTTCCTCGTCATCGATGATTTTGAAAGCTACAATGACCTTAATGAAGATGAACCCGGAAGCAACAGGATTTATTTGGCGTGGGTGGATGGATTCGACAACCCGACAATAAACGGCTCTATCGTCGGTCATGCAAATGCTCCATTTGCAGAGCAAACTATCGTTCATGGCGGTTTACAGTCGATGCCAATGTCCTATGATAATGCCGTCGGAATATCCGAGGCGACTTTGACATTGACTAACCAGCGTGACTGGACAGAGGAAGGTGTTGGAGTATTGTCACTATGGTTCCAGGGCGATTCGACTAATGCCGCCGAGCCGATGTACGTCGCTCTAAACGGAAGCGCGGTGGTCACGCACGATAATCCCGATTCGGCATTAATAAACACCTGGACCCGATGGACTATCGACCTGACGCGCTTTGCAGACCAGGGCGTGAACCTTGTCAACGTTAATACGATTACTATTGGCTTTGGCAACAAAAATAATCCTGTGGCCGGCGGTTCGGGTATGGTGTTCTTCGATGATATTCGTCTGTATGTCCCGGGCCAGTAAATTCCGTAAGCGGCAAATTAATAATTTTTTATCAGATGAAGTTTTAATGCGTGTTGAAAAAACAATCCCGAAAGGCCGGGATGTTGCTGAGTTGTGAAAGTATGGCATTTTTTTAAGGAGCACTTTTATGTGTAGAAGACTGCTTTGTTTGATTTCCATTGTTGTGGCGCTAAGCATGGCAGGTAATGCCTCAGCCGACCTGATTCTTCACTGGGGATTCGATGAAGGCTCCGGGACCACTGCCCTAGATTCAAGTGGTAACGGGTACGACGGTACCATAGAAGGTAGTCCCATGTGGGAAGTCGGGAAAACAGGTGGGGCCCTGCATTTCGACGGTGACGACGACCATGTGATCGACGAAACTGCCGGGGATTACATCAACGGCCTGGAGGCGATAACGATTTGTGTCTGGATCAAGTCTGACATAGTCGGAACTGATAAAGGTTTTGTAATCTTCGAAGACCCATCAGGCGGCGATAACAGGAATATGCGCTATGACGCAGCCAGCTGGGCATGGGAAGGCGGAACAAACTTAATCAAAATGGCTCTGGACTCGACCGGCGGCCATCAGGCTTTTGAGGGTTCCGACAATACGCAGACTACCGAGTGGCAGCACGTTACGATGGTCTGGAGCAGCGGTAATGAATTGTTGTTGTACATTAACGGACAATTGGATACACCGAGGGGCACGGATGCAGGCACTGAAGGCACTATAACCGGTGTAACAAAATTGATAGTTGGCAAGGGCGCCAAAGACGAAAGCGGAGGATGGGACGGTTTGATCGACGATGTACGAATCTATAACGAGGCACTGTCCGAAATCGACATTCAGAGTATCATGACCGGTGAAGGATATCCGTATGCGGTAGGTCCCGAGCCGGCCAACGGCGCCGTCATCGAGGACACATGGGTGTCTCTGAACTGGTCACCGGGAGATTTCGCCCTCTCACACGATGTGTATATCGGCGATAATTTCGATGATGTGAACAACGGAGCCGAAGGTACCTTCCAGGGCAACCAGACAGATACGTTTATTGTTGTAGGCTTTCCCGGATTTAAATACCCGGACGGCCTCGTTCCGGGTACAACTTACTATTGGCGAATTGACGAGATCAATGAAAACGACCCGAACAGCCCGTGGAAAGGCGATGCCTGGAGCTTTATGGTTCCACCAAAGATCGCCTATGTACCCAACCCGGCTGATGGGGCCGACTCTGTAGCTCTGGATGCAGACCTTAACTGGGCATCAGGTTTCGGAGCGAAACTACATACCGTATATTTCGGAGAAAATTTTGACGATGTGAACAATGCCGCCGTAGGACTGCCCCAGGGAACTACAAAATATAGTCCCGACCCGCTCGAACTGGCCAAGACCTACTACTGGCGCATCGATGAGTTCGACGGTATCGGGACATATAAAGGCAATGTCTGGAGCTTTACTACTGAAGGTGCTTTAGGAAGCCCGGAGCCGGCTAATGGCGCCGTGGATGTATCGCAGAGGCCTGTTCTTACCTGGTCACCGGGAGTCTATGCCGCTTCATATCAGTTATATTTCGGCTCCGACGCAGAGGCCGTTAAAAACGCTGATACAAGCTCACCTGAATACAAAACTTCCGGGAACCTTGGCTCCGAAAGTTATGAACCCGGACAGCTTGAGTGGTCCACAACTTATTACTGGCGCATAGATGAGACCAATAACACCAATCTCGATAGCCCATGGACAGGCCCTCTCTGGAGCTTTACGACCCCCAATTTCCTTGTTGTTGATGATTTTGAAAGCTACAATGACCTCGACCCCGCTGACCCGGCCAGCAACAGGATATTTATGGCCTGGATAGATGGATTCGACAACCCGGCTGTAAACGGCTCTGTCGTTGGCAACCTTGATCCTCCATTTGCAGAGCAGACTATCGTTCACGGCGGTTTGCAGTCGATGCCTATGTCCTACGACAACGCTGTCGGTAAATCCGAGGCGACTTTTGTCTTGACTTCCAATCGTGACTGGACAGTGAATGGTATCAACACATTGACAATTTGGTATAGAGGCAGCACAGATAATGCCGCTGATAATTTATATGTTGCTCTTAATGACAGCGCCGTGGTCAACCATGATAATCCTAATGCAGCACTGAGAGCTTCCTGGCTCCAATGGGATATCGACCTGACGCGCTTTGCAGACCAGGGTGTGAACCTTGCCAATGTCAATTCGATTACTATTGGCCTTGGTAACAGAACCAATCCGGTCGCCGGCGGTTCGGGAATGATGTACTTCGATGATATTAGGTTGTATGCCCTGGAACCGGAAACTCCGTAAACAGCAGATTAGTAATTTCTATAAGATGAGGTTTTGAAAACATATTGAAAAATAATCCCGATAAGTAGGGATTTTGGCACGTTGCCAAAGTACAGTGATAAAATTTTATCTAAGGAGGACAAATTATGTTCAGGAAATTAACTTGTATGGTCTCTTTTATCGTAGTTCTGGGTCTTTTCAGCAGTGCATCAGCCGAACTGATAGCACATTGGAAGCTTGATGAAGGCTCCGGCACAACCACTACTGACGCCACCGGCAACGGTCACGACGGCGAGCTTATAGGCAACCCGGAATGGGTGATTGGCTACTTCGTTGGGGGCCTGAAGTTTGCCGGTTCGCCGGACAAGGTCGATGTGCCCCACAGTGTCGAACTCAATCCGGAAAATGAATTCACGGTTAGCGTCTGGGCCAATCTGGACCCCGGCGGCAGTGACTATCGCTCGCCGATTACATCCCGCGATGATTATCCCCAGCGGGGCTACATCCTCTACTGCACGCCGGACAACACGTGGCAGTTCTGGACCGGTAACGCAGCCGGCGGTTGGAACCAGGCCGGGAGCCCTCCGGTTACACTCGGGGAGTGGACCCATGTGGCCGGAACCTATTCCAATGGTGAGAAAAAGTTATACATCAACGGTGAGCTGGCCGGCGAAAGCTCCGCCATGATGCCCCCGAACACGGCGCAGGTCCTGCGTATTGGCTCCGGCGCCACCGAAGGCGACGGCAACTACTTCTTTGTCGGTACGATCGACGATGTGCGGGTCTATGACAATGTACTAACAGACGCTGACATTCAGGCCAGCATGCTCAACCAGGGCGGTGCAATGCCGAAGGCCTATGGACCCGAACCGCGAAGCGGCGCCCTTCACGAGGATACGTGGATAAGTCTTGGCTGGCGGGCCGGAGATTTTGCTGTCTCACACGATGTATATTTGGGTGAGAATTTCGACGATGTGGACGCCGGTGCCGAAGGCACGTTCATTGGTAATCAAACAGCAACCTTTATTGTTGCCGGCTTCCCGGGATTTCCTTATCCGGATGGCCTCGTGCCGGGAACAACTTACTACTGGCGCATCGATGAGGTCAATGACACCGAGCCGAACAGTCCGTGGAAGGGCGACATCTGGAGCTTCAGCATTCCTCCCAAGACAGCATACTTCCCCGATCCGGCTGACAGCGCCGAGTCTGTAGCCCTGGACGCTGTACTTAGCTGGACACCGGGTTTCGGTGCGAAGCTGCATACCATATATTTCGGCGACAACTTTGACGATGTCAGCAATGCCGCCGGAGGTCTGCCTCAGGGAAATGAAACCTATAGCCCGGGCCCGCTTGAAATGGCTAAGACTTATTACTGGCGCGTCGATGAGTTCGATGCCGTCGATACGTATAAAGGCGGTGTCTGGAGCTTTACAACCGTGGGCGCCGTTGAGAGCCTGGATCCGGCTAATGGCGCCGTGGATGTTACCCAGACACCTGTACTAACCTGGACACCGGGAGTATTTGGTGCTTCGCATGAAGTTTACTTCGGAACTGATAAAGATGCGGTCAAAAACGCCGATACGAGTTCCCCTGAGTATAAAGGTACTGGCAGCCTTGGCTCCGAGAGCTTTGAACCCGGACAGCTTGAATGGGATACAACATACTACTGGCGGATCGATGAGGCCAATAATGCCAACGCCGACAGTCCATGGACAGGTCCACTCTGGAGCTTTACCACGGCTGACTTCCTTGTCATCGATGATTTCGAGAGCTACAATGACCTCGACCCCGCTGACCCGGCCAGCAACAGGATATTTAACGCCTGGATAGATGGATTCGACAACCCGGCCATAAACGGCTCCGTAGTTGGTCATGCCAATCCTCCATTCGCCGAGCAGACTATCGTCCACGGCGGTTTGCAGTCGATGCCGATGTCCTATGACAATGCCGTCGGGAAATCTGAAGCAACTTTAACATTGACTACCAATCGTGACTGGACAGTCAAAGGTGTCAATACATTAACAATTTGGTACCGAGGTTCTTCGTCCAATGCTGCCGAGACGATGTATGTTGTTCTAAACGGCAGCGCTGGGGTTGATAATGATAATCCTGATGCGGCGCAGAGAGGTTCCTGGACCGAATGGAATATTGATTTGCAGGCGTTTGCCGACCAGGGTGTAAACCTTGCCAATGTAACTTCGATTACTATTGGTCTTGGCAACAGGGCTAACCCGGTTGCCGGCGGTGCGGGTATGATGTACTTCGATGACATTCGTTTATATGCCCTGGAGCCTTAAAACACTGTAAGCGACAAATTTATAATATTCAGGAGATGTTGTTTTTAATAAATTTAGAAAAACAATCCCGAGAGGTCGGGATTTTGGTGTGTGGCCAAAGTACTATTATTGTAACTTTTTTAAAGGAGGACTATTATGTCTAAGAAATGTTTTACTCTAATCTCTTTTGTTCTTGTGCTTGGGCTCATGAGCAATGCCTCGGCTGAGCTTGTGGGGCAGTGGAAGCTCGACGAAGGTGCCGGCACGACCGCGCTGGACACCAGCGGCAACGGCAATAACGGAACACTGGAAGATGATCCGACAGTTGTCGACGGACAATTCGTACAAGCGCTCGCATTTGAAGGCAGTCGCGTCGCAATCGGCGCCTCTGATTCGTTAACCGCCGACCTGTTTCAGGGATCATTTACGCTGTCTGCCTGGATTAACCCGAAGCGAACCGGCAACACGTGGCAGCAGATTTTTCGGGCGATGATAGCGGCTGACACCTCCAATGACACGCTGTTCATTAACAACGATGGGAGGCTTTCATGGCGTGGTCGCGTTGGCGGAGCCTGGGCGGGAGGTATGTGTGAGACAGCCCCAGGCGTTGTTCCTGCCGACCAATGGACACACGTCGCAGTGACAGGGGATGGGACGAACTTTCGCATCTACGTCAACGGGGAACTCTCACAGGAATCAGCCTTCCAGACAACAGATGGCGCGAACGAGACTTATTACATTGGAGGTGATCCTCCAACTACTGGTGAGTCCTATACGGGTATGGTCGACGACTTGCGCGTTTACAATCACGTGCTGAGCGAGGACGACATCAGGTCAAGCATGGAGAATCAGGGCGGCGCTATTGTAAAGGCCTACGGGCCCGACCCACGAAGCGGCACCCTTCACGAGGATACGTGGATAAGTCTTGGTTGGCGGGCGGGTGATTTGGCCGCCTCGCACGATGTGTACATCGGCGATAATTTCGATGCCGTCAACGAAGGCGCCGAAGGAACATTCATAGGCAATCAGGGCGAAACTTTTATTGTTATCGGCTTTCCGGGATTTCCTTATCCGGACGGCCTTGTTCCGGGAACAACTTACTACTGGCGCATCGACGAAGTCAATGACACCGAGCCGAACAGTCCGTGGAAGGGTGACATCTGGAGCTTTAGTATCCCTCCCAAGACAGCATATTTTCCTGACCCGGCTGACAGTGCCGAGTCTGTAGTCCTGGACGCTGTACTTAGCTGGACACCGGGTTTCGGTGCGAAATTGCACACTATATATTTCGGCGACAACTTTGACGATGTCAGCAATGCCGCCGGGGGTCTGCCTCAGGGAGCTGAAACCTATAGCCCAGTCACACTTAAAATGGCCAGGACTTACTATTGGCGTGTTGATGAGTTTGATATTGTCGAAACACACAAAGGTGAAGTCTGGAGCTTTACGACCGCAGGTGCTGTTGCGGCACTTGACCCGGCTAATGGCGCCGTGGATGTAACGCAGACGCCTGTTCTCACATGGGTGCCGGGCTTAGGTGCTTCACATGAAATTTACTTCGGTACTGATGCAAGTTCACTTGTGCATAAAGGCAGCGGAAACCTTGGCTCCGAGAGCTATGAGCCCGGACAACTTGAATGGGATACTACCTATTACTGGCGGATTGATGAAGCCAATAACGCCAACGCCGACAGCCCGTGGACAGGTCCCCTCTGGAGCTTTACTACGGCCAACTTCCTTATCATAGACGACTTTGAGAGCTACAATGACCTCGATCCCACAGACCCCGAAAGCAACAGGATATTTAATGCCTGGCTGGACGGATTTGATAACCCGGCTGTAAACGGCTCCGTGGTCGGTCATGCCAATCCTCCATTTGCCGAGCAGACTATCGTCCACAGTGGATTGCAGTCGATGCCAATGTCCTATGACAATGCTGTAGGTAAATCCGAGGCAACTCTGACGTTGACTGATACGCGCGACTGGACAGTGAAAGGTGTCAACACGTTAACGATTTGGTACCGAGGCTCTTCATCCAACGCCGCCGAAACGATGTATGTTGTTCTAAACGGCAGCGCTGGGGTAGATAATGATAATCCTGATGCGGCGCAGAAA
>Ga0114922_10003416_pt1 | contig 14811 bp, 14 predicted proteins | sample AartaG_FD_100975 | JGI IMG/M metagenome (GOLD analysis project Ga0114922, IMG submission 100975) | Deep subsurface microbial communities from Aarhus Bay to uncover new lineages of life (NeLLi) - Aarhus_00045 metaG | ecosystem: Environmental > Aquatic > Marine > Oceanic > Sediment | place...
CCAAAAGGCTTTATATCGGCTTTTAGGAATGGCTTTGCTCCCGTGAAGATTTTTAACGCCATTCCTTCACCGCTCTTCTCGGCGGCTGCGGAACTGCGCGCGTTAACTCCCATCCTCTGCCAATTAGCTCTGTTCCCATGATTGCTCAACTCTCTAATCCTTTAGAAAAGTCGGGCTCAATACATCCTCGCCGTCTGACTCCGTCAGATTCCCTCGAAGAACGGATCGTAATAGCTAAATCTTCAATAGTCGCTTCAACCATACCCAAAAGCCAAATTTATTACGGAAATAGAGATGCTTACCCCTTTTTCAGAGAAATTGATTTTTTTTGTTTGGAAATGTATATTGTTGGCATAATTAAAAGGAGGAAAAATGAAGGAACTGAAGGTCGAAGTTACGGAGATAAAAGTACGGTGTGGAGCTAGGCATAAGGTCGGAGATTATTTTTTTATCCGAGGAGAAGGAACCATCGAAATACCGGAGGAAAAAAAAGTATGCCTGTACGCCTTGAACAGCCTTTTTCCTTTCCTGACTGCCAAACAAAGGGAGGATGAGCTCCCTCATGATGATTGGATCGCAGAGACGGAAACCTTGTGCTGTCCTGACCCCAAGGGAGTTTTATTCAAAGTCAGCCGAATCTAGTATCGGGTCTTTATGTTAAATAGTATATGGCGCGCATCATAAACGATGATAAGGGCCAGTGCGATCAATAGAATGCTGACTCCTGCCAAAAGAAAGCTTCCTTCCTTGAAGAATTTTGTGCCCTGATAAAAAAGAGCGGCTAAAGTCGTCAAGAGCATAAAGTATGCCGGATAAAGGGTGTACTTTTTGGGTCGTTTGATCGCCACCAAGTAGGATGAAACCACGATCAATGCCAGTGCTGCGACAAGCTGGTTCGAAGCTCCGAAAACGGGCCATATGGCTTTATATCCTTCGGTAGCTCCCAATAAAGCGGCAAAAACAAGAATTATCGAAGAGGCTGCCCATCTGTTTTTGAATAAGGGGACCTTTTTTTCCAGCAACTCGGAGAATATGAGTCGACCGAGTCTTGTTCCGGTATCGAGAGTGGTGAGAACGAATGCATTCAGCATAACCATTCCAAAGAAAGAACCTATGGCCAGAGTGATACCGGGAAGAGATGAGAGTATCCTCCCATAGCCCGTGGCAAAGGCCTTGATCGGATCTCCCACATCTGTCATCAGGTATTGGAAACCGAATTGGCTTTTTTCCCCTGAAGGATCCCATGTCAAGACTCCGGCTGCAATGAATATGACGAGGCCTGCCAAAACTGCCTCCGTGACCATCCCGCCGTATCCGATCAACTTTCCAGAGGCTTCATCCGGAAGCTGTTTGGACGTTGTTCCCCCTGCCACGATCGAGTGAAAACCAGAAATGGCCCCACAGGCGATGATGACAAATAGCATCGGCCAAAGAGGGCCACCATTGCTAGTGAAGGAGACAAAAGCAGGAGCTTGAATAGAGGGTTGAAACACAATAAGCCCGAGATATCCCAATCCGAGACCGAGAAACAGAATCCATGTGCTGATATAATCCCGCGGTTGGAGGAGGAACCACACGGGAAGAGATGAGGCGAACAAACTGTATATGATCAGGATAAAAAACCAAAAATTTTGGCTGGACATGCCCAATATCTTTGCAGGAAGTTCCACAGGCATAAGCTCTCCCAAATAGATCAGGAGAAAGAGAATGGCGACCGCAATCACCGTGGCCACTGGAGTGGGAATCCCTTTTTTATAAATCAGCCAACCAAAAACCATGGCTAAAAAGATAAGCCCGAAGGTGGGGATCACAATTTCAGGTTGAGATACCAAAGTTCGGGAGGCCACGACAGCAAATACAGCGATGACCAGGGCCAATGCGAACCAGAGGAAGATGGAAAAGATGATTTTTGTTCTCACGCCCAATGTTTTTTCCGAAATGTCTCCTAAGGACTTGCCTTTATTCTGAACAGAGATCATCAGCGATGTGTAATCGTGGACAGCCCCGAGAAAAACACTCCCCAAAGCCACCCATAGCAGAGCTCCTAACCAACCGAAATACAGAACACCCAACAATGGTCCTATGATTGGACCGGCTCCGGCTATCGAGGAAAAATGGTGGCCGAAAAGGAGGGGCTTTTTTGCCGGAGAGTAGTCGATCCCATCATTCATTTCCTGGGCTGGGGTCGGGCGGGTTCTGTCTATCTGAAGGACTTTTTTTTCTATAAAACTTCCGTAAACCTTGTATCCCAGGAATAGCCAAAGAATGAGTATGAGGGCAATGATCAGGGTGTTCATATCAACTATTTTTTCGATTTATAGAATATAAACGCCACCAATGAGAGAAAGGCGCCCAGAGCGACAAAATAGCTTAAATTGCCAGGCCAGACAAGGCCGATTCCTTCAGGTTGGGCTTTTTTGAAAAACGCGTATGCAGCCACACCGACCATGGCGATCCCTTCCCCCGCGATAAATCCCGAGCCGAGAAGAATGCCTGTTTCTCCTTTTTTTATCTTGAGTTCTTTGTCAGCGCCTGCTTTTTTCTCGACAAAGTAACGGAGGAGGCCTCCCACATATATCGGCGTCATCGTGGATAGGGGCAGATATATACCGACAGCAAACGGAAGAGAGGGAACTCCGAGCAATTCAGCCACGATGGCAAATGCTCCTCCTATCATAACCAGCCCCCAAGGAAGATTTCCTCCGAGCACGCCTTCGATCACAGTCTTCATCAAAGTCGCCTGGGGAGCAGCCAGAGCTTCTGATCCGAATGTGAAAGCTTCTCCCAATAGCCAGATAACCGCTGCGATGGCAAAAGCGGATGTAAGAACGCCAATCAATTCTGATGCCTGTTGCCTTCTGGGTGTTGCTCCTATGATGTAGCCGGCTTTGAGGTCTTGCGAGATATCACCGGCGATGGATGCCGCAACCGCCACGACCGTGCCTATGGTCAGGGCAGTGGCTTGTCCTATGGCATCTGTCCAACCTAATGCCAAAAACAATAGGCATGTGCCGAGGAGTGTCACGATGGCCATGCCCGATGTGGGATTGGATGTGACCCCAACCATGCCCACGATCCGGGAAGAAACCGTTACAAAACAAAAGGCAAAGATAGTGATGCAAAATGCTGCGATCATTCTGACGAGAATGGAAGTGTTCATGCCGAGTGTATCTGGGGAGAGGATGAGGATGATGGCAACAGCTAGAACCCCGATTCCGAGCACGGTTATCGGAAGGTCGGTTTGGGTCCTTTTCTTCTGGCTTTGAGCGCTTTCCTTTTTAAGACTGATATCTTTGATTCCCATCTTAAGAGCATTGTACATGGTGGGGATGGATTTAATGATCGTGATGATTCCGGCCACGGCCACTGCACCGGCGCCGATCACCCTGATGTATTTATCCCAGATCTGTTCAGGTGTCATGTCGGCTATGGGAAGAATTTTTTCGGGAAACAACGGAAGATTCAGATTGTCTCCAAAATAAGCGATAAGAGGGATAATTCCGAGCCAGGACAGGAGTCCTCCAGCCACCATGATTCCAGCGATGCGCAGGCCCAAAATATATCCAACACCGAGCAAAGCCGGCATCGGCTCTCCGCCCAATTTGGCTTTTTTCAGCACGGGGAGGTTGAGATGGATTTTTTCCGGCCATAAATGCAAAAACCGGACACAAGTTGTGTAAACTGCACCTATTCCAAGGCCGATGAATATATTTTTGGCTTTTGCTCCACCTTCCTCTGCTGAAATAAGAACATGAGCGGCCGCCGTTCCTTCCGGATAGGGGAGCACTCCGTGTTCCTTGACTATCAAGGCCCTTCTCAGAGGGATCATGAAAAGGACTCCCAAGACACCGCCTAGCAGTGCTAACGTTCCCATTTTGAATATGCTAGGATTGAATCCCCAGAGGAAAAGAGCGGGGATGGTGAATATCAGTCCTGATGCCAGCGAAGAGCTTGCCGAGCCCGTTGTCTGAGCGATATTGCTATCAAGTATGGTGCTTTTCCCCAAGATGGGAGTCAAAACTTTAAAAACGGCAACGGCGATGACTGCCAAAGGAATGGCTGTGGAAATCGTGAGTCCGACATGCAATCCCAAGTAGGCATTGGCAGATCCAAAAATCACGCCAAACAGGGCTCCGACGATAACGCCCCTGAGTGTCCAATCCTTTAGAGATGTTTCTTCGGGAACGTAGGGTTGAAATTCTGACATGATGGCCATCCTTTTCTGATTTTAAAACACAAAGGAGTCTATCATACAGAAAACTAAAGTTCAAAGAATCATTTAACCTGAATTATTCATAAAAAATGCCGATATTTCCCATTTTCATGCCTAAATACGCCCTATGTTAAGGTGGGGTGGGTTGGCCGTGAATAATCCAGATTAAGTAACCGGATTCATCGGATTGCTGATTTTCCGCTTGGATAAGCGAAGAGGATTGAGGAACGATTTAAGCAGTTTTTTTAGGAGTGTAGATTTAATCCAAATCTTTCCAGAATAAGAGGCTGATGGTTCGGGGGATCGGTGGCGAGAACAAATACTTTTTGACAGGCTTCCTGTTTGAGCGAATTTTTTTGTCCCTGAGGGAGTAAAAACTCTATCAGATCTTCCCCTTTTTCGACCCAATCACCAGCCTTTTTTTTGAGAAATAGACAGATTCCAGGATGAGTATTTGTCAACTCAGACTTTAACGTGTGGAGCTCAACCATGGCAAGATGGTGAACATAACCTTTTTTCAAAGATAAATATTTCCATTTTTCTGAAAAATCTGGGGAAGATGGGGAAAGTTCTCCGCTTAAAATTTTATCCCTCAGCCATTTCTTGGCCTCTATCCTTTGATCGGCTTTTTTTGTCATCATCAGAAAATCTGCCCCTATCTCAATGGCAAATTTTGTTAAATCCGGCGGACCTTCTCCTTTGAGGATATCGCTGACCTCCATCTTTTCTGACAGAACTCCCACAGCATTTCCCATGAGCTGGCTGCCATTACTCAAGATTATGGAAGAGTTGATCTCCAGATCATTACTGATATCTTGCAGTTTTAGGGATAAAATGCGTGCATGTCTAAGACAGGGCGTGTTTGTCCAATTGTGAATTCTGAGGTCGAAAACGATATTTTTTACGTTCTTCGTTTGAAGTAGGCCATCGATTTCATTCAAGAGTTCAATGGAGAGATCTTGGGGATAATCATAGTTTTTGTACAAGCCGAAAACAACATCTGAAGATAAGAGAAGTGGATGAAGGATAAAAGGAATTTTCTCCTCAAGAGATCCGATAGAGATGAGGCCTACTCTTTCCGCCTCGGCGGAGGTGGATTTTTCCCAGGGATATTGGGGATGCATGTTATTTCAGGAACAATATGTTGAATGCTATCTCAATGTCTCGACAGCTTTTTTATTGTTACTGGTTTTAAAGACAAGCAGGACTTTACCAACCCCTGCGGATGATCCATAACAATAGTCGACATCGATCACAGCGTTGCCGAGGAGTGCCCCAATTTCCGATCCGGCTCCGATACGATCTTGTACAAGTGCGGTCACAACTGGATTGGATTTGATCTTATATCCTAGAATCTTCAGGTGTTTTTGAGCTCTAGCGTTATCTGTCGTGACCATGAGGAAAACGCCTTTTTTTCCTTCTGAATAGGCATTCAGAGCTCTGAGATTGACTCCTGCATTCGCTAATGTTCCCAAAACTCGTCCCAGGATTCCAGGCTCGTTCGGTGTAGTCACATGAAGTTCATTATCTAACTTAACCTCGTACACTTCTTTCCTCCATTGAATCAAGAATTATACCAGAATTGACAATCAAAACAAAGAGAATGATGAAAACAGGGATGCTTACTTAAAACTACAGTGAGTGTGGATTGGCTTGGCTTGAGTTTTTTATGGAAAGTCTTATAATGAGAAAATCATTGAGTGGATGCAATATAAATGAAAAAAAAGAAGATAGCGGTCATTGATAATTCTCTGGATCATTCCATCTACAATCCCATTCGTCATTGGAAAATTTGTCTTGATCATGATTTCAAAATATTTAAAGCCACAGAAAATCATTTTCCCGACGTTAGGGACTTCACACATATCATACTCACTGGTTCTGAGGCATCTGTCTTGCAAAGAGAGAAGTGGGCATGCGATGAAATCGATCTAGTCAAGGAAGCCGAGGAGAGGAATGTGTCTTTGCTTGGGAGTTGCTATGGGCATCAAATTCTTGCCGTGGCCCTGGCTGGCTCTCAACATGTCCGGAGATCGGACCATCCGGAGATCGGATGGATTCAAGTCGACATCATTGGAGAAGATGGTTCTCTTGGGACAAAACGGCATGCTTTTTGTTTCTCCTCACACCTTGATGAAGTTGTGAATTTGCCCGATGAGTTCCTCGTTTTGGCCTCTTCAGCAAACTGCCAAATACAGGCGTTTCGGCAAAAAAACAGATCCGTTTGGGGCCTTCAAATTCATCCGGAGATGAATATAAGCGAGGCACAATGGTACCTTGAAAAAAGAGTCGAAAATAAACACGAGCCTTTGCAACTCTTCCAAGCAGCCTTGAATTCCGAACCCATGGATTCTGGACTTATACATCATATGCTGAATAATTTTTTGTGCTAGATTTTCTATGGAGCTTATCTGGTCTGCCTAATGGGGATTTATTGAAATCACTCGAATCTCTTATAGGTTTGAAGAAGTTTGGTGAAAACCCTGTGAATCCTTTCTTCGAATTTGGATCTCAAAAATTCTTGAGATTTTTTTTGCGCATTTTCACTCAGTTTTCGAACATGTTCATCATCCTGGCATAACTTTAGAGTGTGGTTGAATAATTCTGCTTTGGATCTGACCCTGAATCCATCTATACCATGATCGACTATTTCTCTCAGACCACCTCCATCATAAACGATGGGAACCACTTTGTTTTGCATCGCTTCAACGGTGGTCATGCCAAAATGTTCGATTTCTGATGGATCGCGATGTGTCAGTCCACATAGATGCCAAAACAGGGTTGATTCCTGATAAAGGGATTTCAACTCATGGATCGGAATATTGACTTTCAACTGGATGTTTTTATCTGAATTTTGAGCGACTAAATTTTCCAATCTTTGAAGATAAGGATTTTTCACATCGCTTCCCCCAACCAGTTTGAATGTCCAATTTTCCATGATTTTTGGGTATTCAAGGTTTAATTTCAGGAATGTATGTATCATTTCCTCTTGTCTCTTAGTGCCTTCGACTTCAAATCTAGCCACGGAAAGAATAACCTTCTTTTTTTGTGTATTCTCTAGTTCCGGTTCCATATCTACGGGAGGATAGATAAGCTCATGGGGAGTGAGATCCCATTTTTTCTTGATCCATTCAGCCGTATATCGGCTGTTATACACGATAAGAGAGTATTGATCGGCATAAAAATAAGTCTTGGGCCTTCTTTCCGGGAAGTGGCACACCATCACGGAAATATTGGATAAAGGGTATACCATTTCATTCATGCTGTTGTTGATAAAAAAATCATAATTTCCGCTTTCCTTGCTAACGGGATGAAAAGGATTTTTTTCATCTTTCGAAATACTTGCTGGATCAAGATGATTGATGTTTTTATCTTCGAAATAAGGGAGTTCGATGACTTTGATTTCACAATGCGATAGGTCAAGATCATACCAGCGAGAAAAATGGGGATGGCTGACCCCTTTATTAGAAATAATAGTGATGTCGAATTGATCCTGAAGCGTGGAGATCATTGACAAACCATATTTTTGTGCTCCTCCGATAAAGTGGAAAGCATGATCATAGATGGCCAACTTAGGCTTTCGCACATTCAGGATCACTTCGGCTTGTAATAAACGATTGTAGGCGGCTTGTATCCCATCGGAAATAGCAATCTTTTTCAGCTCTTCAGAAAGCTCTGGAAAAGCTTCCTGTGGTCGCAATTCAAGATTTTTAAGGATATTTAGGAATTTTCCCATCATTCATTCTGTTCTAACTTTGTGTCCAGCTCTTTGAGTTTTTTTGAAATAATATCCAGATGGGCTTCGCATTCGCTAACTCTTTCTTCCATGTGATTTATTTTTTTTCGAAGCTTTTTCTGATGAAGAATCAAAGCCTGATATAACTCAACGCACTTTTGGTTGAATGCCGTTTGTTTTACCATAATCGGCGTGACATACGCGCTGACGACATTGAGCAATCTTCGTTTTATCCAAACAATGGGTTTTCCTATTATTTTTCTATGAGAAGGAATAACCATTTTTTCCGGTAAAGGATTGACAGATTTTGCCAAAAGGGAATGGTGTTCATCCAGCAGTGATTCAAGCTCCCTTTCAGAGAAATCCTCTATTGGGGAATGTAGCTTTCTGTCTATTTCTTTATTGGCCAACTCGTTTATATCGCGGATCTCTTCTTTTTTATCATATAGCTCTTTTTTTAATTTTGTCATCTCTTTTGTGAAGTTTTTTTCCACTTTGTTTGATTTTATAATCAATTCTTCACTATTTCAAGGTAGATTGAGGATAGAAGCTAACTTACGTGCAAGGATTTTTTTCGCATGGCTCAAGCCAAGTCCCTGTATACAACGTGGCTCCCCGAATATACAATTTTGAGAACATGGACTACAAAAAAGACCTAACCGAAGGACGTCGTAGTCTATTCCCCATGGTTTAAAGCGTTGATATTCCCCAGGCCCATAGAATCCAACCACAGGAATCCCAGCAGCGGCTGCAATATGCAAAGGACCAGAGTCATTTCCGATAAAAAGTTTGCATTGTTTAAGAATCGATGCCATCTCGCGTAATGTGGTCTTTCCTGCCAGATTGATCGTTTTGTTTCCTTGCAATCCTTGTTCGATCTGAAGGGCAAGATCACACTCGTCTTTTCCTGCCATGATCAGAATATGAGCATTGTAAATTTCCTGCAGCCAACGGCCTAATTCGATGAAACGTTCTGAAGGCCAGCGGCGGAAAGACCAGGCTGCTCCAGGAGCGAAAGCAATAAGCACATCCGCTGATGTGATATCGTGTTTATTCAGCATATCTTGAGCAATTCGATCATCTTCTTGGGACGTCCATACCTCCAAATGTGTATCTTTAGGATTTATTCCCAGATAATGCAAAATATCCAGCTGGTGTTCGACCTCATGTTTGGGAAAGCCTCTAGATGGCCCGCGTGTTATCAGGCGATTCAGATCTTTCCAGCCATATCGCATCGGATCCGAGGATGTCGCTTTGTATGCGATCCGGTTTGCTGCACCACTGGTATACATGAGGATTAGAGATGCTGCTTGACAAGGATCTTCATTCCACCTGGCTGATATGGCCATGTCCAGATGACGTGCCCAGAGATCCTGCCTTGCTTTTCCAGAGGATAAAATCCACCATTTTGGGGAACCCCGGAGAAATGCATCCACATTTTTTATCGCTCTCCAGTCGAAAACGATCACATCATCAACATAGGGACATTTTTCGACCAATTCGAACATTCTAGGCTGAACGGCAAGGCCGATCCAAGCTTTTGGAAAAAATCGTCGCAATTCACGAATGAAAGGGCTGGTTAAAATAACATCACCGATGTCGGCCAGCTGAACGACAAGAATCTTTTGAATCTCGCGAGTATGGGAGCTAGATTTCTTCCGATGTTGACCATGCAAAAAATAATAGATCTTGAATAAGACAGCGTAAAACGAATGAGGAGTAAGAATGAGCATCTTTTTATAGATTTTTTTGGGGAGGTGCAAGTAGAATCCTGGCTTCGTCAAAATCTTTGCAAAGACCACGATCTTTCCCAGTTTCAGCCACCATTTTGCTTTTCGTAATAGGTCCTCGAAAGAGATATCAGAATGATTTTTTAATGGAAACGAGAAGGCTGGCGTATTTTTTAGCTGTCCATTCGGGTTTGCTTTTTCTTTAGCTTTTATGAAAAGTCTTTCGAGAGAATCAACCGATCGCACAATTCGAAAATTGCGTGCGACCTTGCGCCTTGCATTCATGCGGATAGATTCCATGAGTTCATGATCCTCGAGAAAACGTCGGATATTATCAGCACATGAGGCATAATTTTCCTTTGGATATATCAATGCACTGGATTTATCTTCGAGAATTTCCATTTTGCTCTCTGCCGATGAGCTGACAATCGCAATCCCGGAGGACATCGCTTCCAGCACGGTTCGGTTTGAAGAATCGTCTAAATGGGAAGGGGAAACAAGAATATCACAGGAATGGTAAAGATTCGTCATATTCTCATGGGGGATGAAGCCGATGAATCTTAGATTTTTCAAGATCCCCAGTTTCTCTGCAAGATTCTGAAGATACGCAGTATAGTCAGGTGAAGATTTTTCGTCTCCTGCGATGGTCAAAGACAAAGTGTCTTGTCCGTATTCAAGAGTGAGTAGATGTAAGGCTTTTATGACATCATCGATACCAGTGTCAGTCTGGATTTTTCCCACATACAACAAACGATTTGGTATTTCGTTTTTTGTTTCTTTATAGGGGAAGCGATTTATGTTAATGCCCAAAGGAGCAACAATGGCTTCATGCGTGGTCCTTTTCAAATCCAGCGCTACATTTTTTAGATAGTTGTTAGCAAAGACCGAACACCTGGATGACTGGGGTGGCCGGGGTGTCAAAAGCATAAAACGATTTGTAAGGAAACGCAGGATCTTGAATCCGTGCTTGTCTTTGGGCCATAGCTTATGCCATTGGTCTTTTTCGGGTGTAATGAACCAGTTGTTTGCGTAATAAGAACAGGTGGGGAGATCCATGTCGTGGGCTAGTGAATAGAGCGAAAGTGAGATACGGGAAAGATCGAAGAAGAATACAATATCGGGTTCGAATTCAAAACATATTTTTTTAAAATAAGTTTGGTTAGTGAATTCTTTTAAAAACACATCCTTCCAATCCAGCGATTTTTCATCATTTATCACTAACTTGCGGTGTATTTGGTCATCATCATTCGCTTGTGGCTTTTCTATCCCATAAACGCTGGTAAGAACTTTGATTTGGTGTTGGCGAGTTATCAGGGATTCGACTATATCTCGACAGCCCAATTCATAGCCTGTTTTATGGTAGGGCGGATAGAAGTTGGATATGACAAGTATTTTCATCGTTTTCGGATAAACTTATCATACTAAAAACGAAGCAGTCAATTTAATCACATCAATAAGAATACTAACTGAGGAAAAATTCCATACTTCTTCTCTTTTTTCCTTGACAAATAAGAGTATTTATAATTAATTATAGATTAATCATATGCAATTTTCACTCTATTGCCGGAAGGAGGCAGGGATGAGAAACAAAAAAATAGTTTTTTTGGTTATTGGACTCCTTATTTTATTTTCTCTCGGTACTTTTGCCGAAACAAAAAAATTGGAGCAGATCGGAAGGTACACTCTGGTGAGGATCAAAGGGCAGGTCCCAACGCAAGAAGTCATGAAGACCCTGTTGGAAAAATACGCTGCGGATATAAAATATGGCTTTGATTTAGCCGGATACGGGGAACTTTTCCTTCCTTTTCTGGATCAGATCAGAGAATCTGCCTTTAAAGAGAAAGAGATCGCCATCGGGGACAAATTTATGTGGATGCTTTTTCGTTCTCGAGGTAAAGTGAAGGTTGTCCAGGATCTCGAATGGGCAGGAAAAGAGGCCCTTCCTGTATTTTCCTTCACGGTTGTGAAGGGATTTATGCACTATGAATTCGTCATGCCAAAACCCTGTGGGAATATTTCTCTTTTGAAGGTTGAAGAGATCATTCCGGATGCTGTATGTGACATTCAGGTCGAACCGGAGAAAGCCAATATCAATGATCCCATTTCCGTGGATATGAGCGGCTCACAACATGCCAAATCTATGGAGGTGGAAGTTTTCAATGCAGAAGGCAAGAAGATCACAACCAAAACTCTTACTCCTGATTCCCCCAAATGGCAGACCAAATTCGATAAACCTGGCGAGTATGTTTTTAAGGCCAAAGCCTTCAATGTCAAGGATGCACCCTCCACAAATCCCTGTGATGCTAAGACTTACATCAATCATCCTCCGATATGTCAGCTCACAGCTTCACCTGTCGAAGATTACATAACCAAACCATTCATCTTCGATGCCTCTGGTTCTGCCGATTCCGATGGGGAAGTGGTAAAGGCGAATTTCGAGATTGCCGATGAAACTGGGAATGTTGTCAATACACACGCCTCAGATAAACCTTTCAATTGGGAGATGATTTTCGATACAGCAGGGTTTTACACGATAACGGTTGTCGTGACAGATGATTTTGGAGCTATGTCCGAACCCTGTAGGGTCGAGATCAACGTAAAGGAGAAAAAACTATATGTCTTGGCAGATATTGGATCTCCACAAGCAAGAGGCAGTCATGGTCCATATATTCATGGACGACTGGGAGTGGCCTTTATGCTTCCCTCCAATTTCAGCCTTTTTCTAGAGGGCGGGGGAGCCCTGTCGATGAAAGATGAACCCTGGAAATCCTTCATGTTGATCAATACCATGTTGAACTACCATTTTGATCCCGTTTACATAGGCGCTGGGTTTGGAGTCAGCACACAAGTGAGAGAGGATCGCGATCAGACTGATTTTTTTCTTCTCGGAAATGTCGGTGTTAACATTTTCAACAATTACACGACCATAGGCTCTGTCTTTTTCGAAGGGCACGGACCTATCGGAGAAGGCCGGTCCTTCTCTAAACACCACAAACTCATTCTTGGATTCCGGTTGTTGTTCTGATACAGAAGCTCTTCAAGATTAAATAGAAAGGCCAGGAATTATTTCCTGGCCTTTTTTTTGCTTTATGCTTTAAGTTTTTCCAGGATGTCGGAGGGGAGGGAACAGACCTTAGAGGATAATTTTATTCGATAAATTTGCCGAGCTTGGATATTTCTTCGTTATAATATTTTCGGTAAAGAATTTCCCATTCCCGGCTTCCTTCTTTAATTGCTTTTTTCTGGGATTGGATTTTTTCGATGGCCTTTTGGTCGATCAACTCATAAAGCTTAAGCTCGTCCTCGATACTCCTCACGATGTTCAATCTGAGCTCATTGGGCTCATCGAGAAATTCGACCTCTTCATCTTCGAAGAGATAGTCGAGTACAAGACGAGCCAAAAAATTGGTTTTTTCTCTCGAAATTCTAATGCTCACAGGACTATCTTCCTTTCCTTTGCAAGTTTTGTCTTGATCATTCTGAACATCGTTTGGTACTCAATATTATCTTTCCGGATCTTTTCCATGTGCTCACTGAGTATCTCCCGGACTTCTTGATCGAGCTTGTCTTCATTTTGGAACTCTTCGAATATCAAATTTTCCAATTCTTCGATAAGTTTATTCCTTTTATCGGAAATTATTTTTTCCTCTTTCAGAAGATTACGCACGATAACAAAGGCCATGTGCTCGATTTGGCTTTTTGTGAGTCTCATGTCCCAAATAAAATACACTACCTTTTGTTAAAATTCAAGAATTATCCAGGACATCTTCAAATTTCTTGGTTGGGAAAGTAGGAATGAGGTATCTATTGGGGATCATTTTTTGAATCAAAAACCACGAATGGATGAAGAGAATTTTTTTGCGCTTCCTTTGTCGCAAAAGCAAGGAGCTTCCCTTGAGAGTCGAAAATTCTAAATATGTCCTGTTTCTGTTCTTCTGCTGTGTTTGTTTCTTTTTCGGGGGAAGGAGCCATCGGCATGGAGTCTGGAAAAAACACACTGCCGTATCGAACGCGAAGGGCATCACTGTCTTTGACTACAATTTTTGGGAACTCTGACAGGAGGACTTCTATCGGATGGAGAAATTTATCGGTCTGACCAAGGGAAGCCATTTCTTCAATTTCTTCAACTGTGTGGGATTTGTCGATGTGGAACTCTCCTATTTCCGTTCTTAGCAATCGATTGAGATGGGCTCCGCATCCTAAGATTTGTCCCAGATCTTGTGCGATGGATCGGATATATGTTCCAGAGGAACACTTCACATAAAAGTCCATGTAAGGAGGGGAATACATTTTTAGCCTAAAAAAATACACGCTTACCCTGCATGATTTCAACTCATATTCTTTTTGCTTGCGGACTCTCTTGTAAAGGGCTTCGCCCTTGTATTTTTTTGCTGAATAGGGAGGAGGCATCTGCTCGATTTCTCCCAAGAATCTTTTCATATTTTCAAGAAGTTTTGTTTTATCTGGGTAATTTTTGGATTCTCCAGATACTGGTTTTCCTTCCGCATCATAGGTGTCTGTGGAATATCCCAACCGCATCTGTCCCTCATAAGTTTTTGCGGAATGCAGATAAAAAGGAAAAAGTCTGGTCGCTTTTCCCACAGCGATAAGCAAAAGACCTGAAGCCAATGGATCGAGGGTGCCAAAATGTCCGACTTTTTTTAAGTGCAGATTTTTTCTAATCCGGATGACGATGTCATGGGAGGTTACCCCTTTGGGCTTATGGACAAGAATAAGGCCGTCCATGATACGATCTATGGGGTGTGTTAGGGAATTTCCGGACTCGTATTTTTAGTTTTTTTGGTTGAGCCCGATAGGAGTTCGCGTACTTTATTCGGGATGTCCTGAATCAATTGTTCATGTTTGCCCGTAACAGTGAATCCAGCAGCATGGCGATGCCCTCCTCCTCCAAAATACTCAGCTATCATGGCCGCATTGGCAGATCCTTTCGACCTGATACTGACACGGAATGTATCCTCGGCCATTTCTTTGAAAAACAATACCGACTTTACACCTTTGATGGTCCGAGTCAGAGTCATGATATCTTCTGCGTCAATTTCTTTGAGATTCTGCTTGTCGATGTGTTCCTCGAGCGTTGTAACGATAGCAAAGCGACCTGTGTCGTTCACGTA
>Ga0114922_10003417_pt1 | contig 14807 bp, 9 predicted proteins | sample AartaG_FD_100975 | JGI IMG/M metagenome (GOLD analysis project Ga0114922, IMG submission 100975) | Deep subsurface microbial communities from Aarhus Bay to uncover new lineages of life (NeLLi) - Aarhus_00045 metaG | ecosystem: Environmental > Aquatic > Marine > Oceanic > Sediment | place: Aarhus...
CCGCTCGGCAGGTGAGAGGCGGCGTGGAAGATGCAGGATGACACGCCCCGCGTCGCGAAGGGCAGGGGAGCCGGCGCGCGTCGCCTCGGCGGCGGCTAGAGCCAGGTCCTCTCCGTCGTAGTACGCCTGCGTCCGGCGGCGAAAGTCGCGAAACAGCCGCACCACATGCGAAGCACGCTGGCTGTATGTGGCGATGGCGTCGAGGACCGCCTCGGGAGCCTGTCTCAGGTCTCGAAAGGTGCTGTCTAGACTACGCTCGGTGGCAGGATGGTCTACAACCTCCCGAAATATGCCGGGCTCGTCAGCCAGGGCTGCCCGCACCGCCTCCCCACGAACCGGGCCAGTAAGAGGGCGTTGCCCCCGAGCGGCAAGAACTGGGGCACCTAGCAACTCTGCAACACGCGCGAGGACGAGAAGGCGAACGTTCAGCAGCCCCTCTCTGCCGGAGACCGCGGCGAGAGACAGATCGCCGAAACCAAGGCTCCGGCGGAGCGAGAGTCCGGCGTAGTTCGATGGCACGGCTACGGTGACTGGCGCGAGCGGGTCGCCCCCCTTCGCCTCAACAATGGCGTCGCGGAGAGCGTGAGTTGTCGCCGGGCCGAAAGCGATCAGGCGCAACGACGTCATCGGTGGGTGTTCTCGATCTTGGCTAAGCAGACACCTGCGTAGCGATCACCGGACCTCAGGCTCTGCCTCCAATGAATCCACTATCCCTTGCACCAGCGCCTTGGCTTCCTGTTCGGATGCAACTAGGTCGACGTCGGCGCGACGGAGCAGCGCCTCTACCACCTCGCCGAGCCTCACGGCCTCGTCGTGCTGCTGTGGTTGGGCATTAGCGTCCGGGAGCAGTGGACCCTCACGGAAGGTCGACGCGTCGAGAACCCACAGGCGGGCCGGGAAGGCGATGTCAAGTACGACGAGGCGAGACCGGGAGGACGACGAAGCGCTACCGAGCTGCAAGCCATCGATGTCTCGAGAACCTAGATGAACAGCTTCCCCGTTCGTGTACTTGATCTCCCATGCCCAAGCCACTTCACCATCATTGTACTGGCAGTCCGGTGTGCCGGCGCCCCGATTGTCGTGCAGTCCCGGGTAGAGTCGCTTGAGAGCGGCGACCACGATCTCCTGGGCGACGCGTCCAAAGGCACCCGGGTCGCCAAGATTGTGGTGTACGCGCGGCAGCAATTCACTTGCAAAGGCGGAGAGGGGGAACCCTCCCGGCGTGTTGCTCATGTTTACTCACCCTCGCCTTCAAACTGAGTGCCTTGCGCCGCCGTCCAGCGCTTGAGAGGCACGTACTTGGTCCGGCCTGCTCCGGCTCCTTGCATGACAGCGTCCGCGAACGCTTTGTCAGTGGTCGTCACGATAGTCGTCGGAGCGTGAGCGCTGGCGCCCAGGACTTTCCCCATCTGTTGGCTCATTTCGGGATCGAGGCTTTGCGTCGGCTCATCCAGGATCAGCAGCCCGAGTTGGTGGCCACCTGCATCAACGTCAGCCAGCGCGCAGAGAGCGGCTACGGTCAGTACTGTCTGGTATCCACCCGACAGCATAGGCCCGGGCGCCACCTCCCACGGATCGGCTGGGTCGACGGCCCGGACTCGGTATGCATTCTTCACGATGCCACCTGCTCGGCTCGTTTCAACGTAGACACGGGCACCCTTCAGTCGGTCGTGTTGGCTGATCCGTCCGAACCAGTCGTTGATCTTCGGGGAAACGGCGCCGACTCGCTCCTCGGCCATTGCCACGGAGACATCCCCGGCAACGCTGGTGACAATCCGCAGAGTCTCTCTCCAGTCTTCGATCGCCTGGAGCCGGGCGCGCGCCGCCATCAGATCATCGCCAGCCACATCCCCGTCAAGGGCGTCCAATTCTTCAGCGGCCTCCAGGAACTCGACCAGTCGTTGGATGGCGATCACGCGCTCTCGAAGCGCCTCGGCTTCCCTGCCTGCCTTTGCTAGTTCTTCGCGGGTCGAAGCCAGCATGTTGTCACCAACCGCGAGCGTCTCACGGAGCTCCGCGTCCAGAGTTTCGTCGTCCTCCCTGCCTTCATCACCTTGACGCCTCGGCCGTTGACCTGCTTCTAGGGCTCGAGCGCACTGCTCCATGACAGGCTTTTCGATCTCATCGACCTTTTCGCCACCCCACATGTCTAGGGCCGTCTGGAGCGCACTCACCAGCTCGCTACGTCTGACGGAGGCTTCGTCCTCAGCGTCGGAAAGGTCTTCGATGGCCCGCTCCAACTGGCGCTGCTTCTCCTTGGCCTCCCTAAGCGTGTCGTCGGCCTTTTGCCGCTCCGTGTTCAGACGCGCGATCTCTCCATCATCAGCTTGAAGAGCCTCGATAGCTGCATCGACGAGCTGCTCCAACTCCTGCGCGACCATGGGACGCTCACAGACCGGACAGTCGAGTTCGTCTCCAGGAGCATGCTCGTGCTCACGCAGCCAGTCACGGGCTTGCACTAGAACTGCGGCACGTTTACTGGCTGCACTGAGTTGCTGGCCGACGTCGCTCAGCTGACTCTCCGCTTCGGCGATGGCACTCTTGACCTCCTCCTCACTCCCTATGCTAGCGCGCAAGCTGTCCAAATCAGCCGCTGCATCTTTATGGGCACGGAGCGCGTTCTGCCATCTCTCGCGCGCCCCCTCGACGGCGGTCTTGAACCGAGTGAGCCGATTCAATCGATCCTGAGGGCCAGGTCGAGACCAGAGCTGATCGGCCGCGCTCTCCAGATGGTGATGGACCGTCCGGAGGGACGACACTTTGTCCAGCCCTGTCGCAAGGTCTACCGATAGCGCCTTTGACAGGGAAGCGATGAGCGAACGTCCACCTCCCAACGTAAGCTCCCCGGCGTCGATGCCCGCATCCAACGCCTTGCTACGGGCGTCTGACCTTCGGTCGAATCGCCTGGCTACCTCCTCCTGCAATCTACTCGCCATGGCATCGAATCGCTCGTCCAACTCTCTGACGCGCCTGGTGAGCTCATCCCGGGCCCTGCTCAATCCAACCGTGAGAGTGTTCAGCCTCTCAATCCCAAACAACTGGTCCAGGGCCGCGTTCCGATCCTTGTCCTCGGATGAGATGAGAGCCTGAAGGCTAGCCTGGCGAGGTGCTACGACTCGGCTGAAGATGTCAGGCGTAATCCCGAGAACCTCGGCTGGGTCGGCGGCCACCGCCGCACCATCGATCGTACATGTCACCTCATCGTGCGACGGCTGCGGCTTCTGACGACGCCGGACGCGCCCCCATTCCATGGTTGAGCCCTCACGCCGAAGGCGGAGGACCACCGCAGTTTCGCTGCACCCCTCGTGCATGTAGACGCGATGGGCTTCGGCTCGATTGCCTCTCAGTTCGTCGATGCTGAAATCCTTCCCGAAGCTGAGCTCCCCGAACAAAGCCCACTCGATGGCTGATACCCATGTCGATTTGCCTGAGCCGTTGGGGCCCACAAGCACTAGTACGGGTCTATCTAGGCTGAGCGTTTGAGCCTTCGCCCCGATTCCGCAGTAGCCGCGTGCTTCGACAGATGCAAGAACCCATGAATCAGATGCCACGCCGCTTACTCCCCACGAAGTCGCCTCTCGGCTGTGGCGACAGCGGACTCGGCGCGCTCGATGGCATCCCCGAGAGCTGCGATCGCCGCCTCCCTAATGCCATCGGGGCTAGCGTTGGGCTTGTCCAGGGCCTCGATCACCGCCTCAGCGACTTTCTGAGCCGCGGCCAGCCTCTCGGTGTCATCAATCTCCCGCTTGAGCTTTTCCGACAACTGTTCCAGCAACGATTCCACAGACCGTCTCCTTTCCCAGGAGAGTGAGGCCAAGCCTCCAGGTGTCCATCAGGAACTGCTCATGCAGACTCCCAAAGTCGTTGACCACTCACATCATACGTGTCCCCACCTGAGGTCGACAGCCATAGACGCGTCACTTGCATATCTGGCATCGGCGGAGTAAGGACCTGCCGCCTGCCGTTCTTCCTTATCCAGGTCATAGGGCTTCCTCAGCTCCACGTCCTCAGAAGGCAGCGTCCAACCCGCGAAGCTTTGACCTCACGTCGCCCGGCGTATTGTGACGCATCTGGGGGATCGTAGCTAGAAGCTCTGAGACGATTCTTGTATTCTGGTGGTCAATCGCGTCACGAAAGGTCACTCAGCGCGCGGGTGATGCCTGCCCAGCGGTTGCCGCCAAACGCCGAATGCCTCCAGTGGGAGTTCTCAAAAAGATCCTCCAGATCTTCCAGGCCAGGCCCAAATTTCTTTTGGAAGACAGCTTCGACTGCGTTGGCGGAATTGGTACTCTTAGCCGCAGTTCGGAGGGCCTGTAGCTCTCTCCAGGCGTCCTCACGGTTCCTGGGCAGGTTGATGAGCCGGCGGTATCTTTCCAGGCCGGCGGGCCCCGCTCCTACCAGATGTCGAACGTTGCGAGCCTCGTGATAGGTGAGGGTCACGTAGTCAACGAATGCAGAGAGGTGGTTTTCGCTTGCATTCATGACGGCTACAAGTTAGCACCGACCTATCGGGCTGTCCAGTGGAAGTCCCTGGCTTGTTGACAAGCCCTCCGCCTTGTCGGCCTTCAATTGCCGCATTTCCCGGCTTTGAGAACCGGCAGCCCGCCACGCGGACCTTGCTTGAGAGTGCGGCCCCACCGACCCCCTGTCGAAACTGATCACCTGCCGACGGAGCAGGCTCTCCTCTAGGGGCGTGGATCCTCCATTGGATGCGCTTCTCTGAGGGCACACTTCGATGCAGGGGGTGGCCTCCGGCAGAAACCGAAGGGATATCGAGAGCTATCCCGCAGATGCTCCGCTTGTCTTCAGATACCGGCCAAAGAGCCAGTCGAGGAACGCCTTGGCGAACTCGCGATCGTCTGTGATCTGCTTGTAGAACTTGAAGTTCGTTTCGATGAGGTCTTGCAGCCGATCGTTGACGACCTGGTCGAAAGTCAGGCGGGCGTTTTCGGGCGTATTGACCCGAACACTGGCTTCAAGGGCCACGTCTCTGGCGAGCTTCCCTTCCAATTGTTCTATGAAGACCTTGTCATCCTCCTTGAAATCAGTGCCGAAGCGCTGGTTGAGCTCCCGGATGATTTGTGACAGAGGTTCTAGTTCCTCCAGCGTCGGAATGTATGCTCCCTTGGCCGTGACAGGCTCAAGTTCGGGTGCTCCTCGTGGCAGACTTATCTTTCCAGTGTGGGTCTTGCTGATGCGGAAAGAGTCGATGTCAATTGCCTGCTGTATCTCGACTGGGAGCTGGTCACGAGACACCGGCAGCTTTCGCGAGAGCAGGCGCCCAAAGACGTACAGCTTCTCTAGGTCTGTGTCCACGAATGCGAGGATCTGCGAGAGAAACGAGTAGAGCCGAACGTATTCAATCAGTTGACCTCGGAAGTCGGCTCGGTCCCCCTCTTCGGCGTCTCGATACCGGTCGACTGCAGGAACCAGCGCCGCATGCAGCTTGTCCTGGGTCGCATTGGGGTCGAAGTAGATGCTGGCGAAAGCATCGACCTCCGCTTCGCTAAAGAAGTCGAAGTCGGCCAGCCGAGTCTGCAAGTCATAGAGCAGGTTCGGATCCGTGCCTTCCCTGAGGAGTGTCCGATCGTAGTACGGCTGGAATGCCTCCTGGGTACCCTCAGCTTCATTTGCGAAGTCGAGGACCATCGTCTCATCCTTGGCCGGGTGTACTCTGTTTAGTCGGGAGAGAGTTTGAACAGCATGGACGCCGCTGAGCCTTTTGTCCACGTACATGGTGTGGAGGAGAGGCTGGTCAAAGCCCGTTTGGAACTTCTCCGCGACGATTAGGAAGCGGTACTCCTTCCGCTTGAACCTCTCCGCCGTGTGGGACTCTGGGAACCCATTCATGTTCGGCTCGCTGTAATCGATACCTCCATCGTGAACCGTCCCGGTGAAGGCCACGAGAGACTTGTACGGGTAATCCTTCTCTCTCAGATGTTGGTCCAGCGCAAGCTTGTAACGCACCGCATGGAGGCGTGAACGCGTGACGATCATCGCCTTCGCTTCGCCATCTACGCGGTGCGCCACCTGAGACGTGAAGTGTTCGACCATGATCGCGATCTTCTGCGAGATCTTGTGCTCTTGGAGGTCGACGAACAGACGCAGGAGATAGGCGGCCTTCCGGCGGTCGTACCTGGGGTCATCCTCGATCTTCTTCAGTAGACTCCAGTACTCCCGGTAGGTCGTGTAGTTCTCCAGCACGTCAAGGATGAATCCCTCTTCGATGGCCTGTCGCATGGTATAGAGGCTGAATGCCTCATACTTGCCGTGGGATCTCTGGGTGCCGAACAGCTCCAGGGTCTTGGGCTTTGGCGTGGCTGTGAAGGCGAAGGTGCTGACGTTCGGTAGCTGGCCACGTCTCTTCATCTCCGCCACAATTCGATCTTCGAGGTCCTCCACGTCGCCGGTCTCCTGCTCTTCCGCCTCCTCCAGGCTGCCGACCGCGAGCACGGTCTTGAGGCCTCTCGTGCTCTCACCCGTCTGCGAGGAGTGAGCTTCGTCGATGACCACTGCAAAGCGCTTCCCCGGCAGCGCCTGGACCTCGTCGGCGATCACGGGGAACTTCTGGAGCGTGGTGACGATGATGGTCTTCCCCGACTCAAGCGCTTCCTTGAGCTGCCGGGATGTCTTGTCGATGTTCTCGACCACGCCGAGGGTCTGCTGGAACTGGCGAACGGTGGTCTGCAACTGTCGGTCCAGAACGCGCCGGTCGGTGATCACGATGATGGAATCGAATACCCGCTGGTCGTCGGCATCGTGAAGCACGGACAGCTGGTGCGCGAGCCACGCGATGGAGTTGCTCTTGCCGCTGCCAGCGCTGTGCTGGATGAGGTAGCGATGCCCTGCACCGCTTGTCCTCGCCTCGGCGACGAGCCGACGGACGCAATCGAGCTGGTGGTAGCGGGGGAAGATGAGACGTTTCTCCCCGGTCTTGCGTCCCCTATCATCCTCTAGCTCGACTACCTGGACAAAGTGCTGGATGAGGTCCAGGATGCTGTCGCGAGACCATATCTGCTCCCAGAGGTAGGACGTGGCGAAACCATTGAGCAGCGGAGGATTCCCAGCCCCGCCGTTGCGGCCTCTGTTGAATGGAAGGAAGTCTGTCGGTGGCCCCTGAAGGTGAGTGGTCGCGTAGACCAGGTCGGGATCGACAGCGAAGTGGACCAGGCAGCGTCCGAAGGCGAAGAGCGGCTCCCGCGGATCACGGTCGTAGCGGTACTGCCGGATAGCGTCCCGTATGTTCTGATTCATGAAGGGGTCCTTGAGTTCTGAGGTGAAGATGGGGAGGCCGTTCAGGAACAGGGCGAGGTCCACGGTGTGCGCGGTCTTCCGGCTGTAGGCGAGCTGGCGGACGATGGTGAAGAGGTTGGCCTCGTACAGCTTCCTGAGCGCCTCGTTGAGGCCGCTGGAGGGACGGAAGTAGGCCAACCGGAACTTGCAGCCCAAATCCTTGACGCCGTTGCGGAGCACGTCTAGCGTTCCCCGCTTCTTGATTTCGGAAGCGAGGCGTTTGAGGAACGCCTCTTTGACGTCAGGCCCGCGCTGCTTCTTCAGTTTTTCCCACTCGCGCGGCTGGGTGGCGTAGATGAAGTCCAGCACGGCGCCTGGGTCCAGGCATAGAGAGCGGTCGTAGTCCTCTGGCGTGCGCCGGCGGAAGCCTCCGGGAACAAAATCACCGTACGCTGCCCTTTGCTCGCCGACCGCGACTCGGTCTCCTGGATAGACATCTGGCCCGCCGGCGAGGAGGGCGCGTTCGATGGCTTCCTCGAAATTCTTCTCAGAGACGTCCATCAGGCCGCTTTCTCCCTGACATCGATCTTGCCGGTCACGGCGGCGGAGATGAGGGCGGTGCGGTACTCTCGAAGCCTCCCCAACTGATCGCGGATCCTGTTGATTGGGACGTCGATCTTGCCGGTCTCCTGCTCCAAGAACGAGGCAATGTCGCGCTGCTCAGGCAGCGGGGGAAAGGCCAAGCTCTGCTCCTTGATGTTTTCCGCATGCACGTTTTGGTTCGCTCCGCCGTGCAAGGCGCTGATCAGACTCTCCCTAAAGACCTTGGCGGCGAGGGCGAAGCGCATGAACTCGGGCTCAACCTGCTTGAATCTGAAACGAATCAGATACGATGCGAAGACGGCGCGCTCGCGGTTGCGGACGAGGCCGAACCGTCCGATGGTTCCGCTCCTTGCGAAAAGGAAATCCCCCTCCTTCAGGTGAAAGGCGCGCTCATCGGAAGCCGAGAGATCCAGGAATGGCATACTGTTGAAGCAAACGTTGCCGAAGTCATCGATATCGCTGATCCGCGCCAACTTGACACCGTCGTCAGCGTACAATTGCTCCGTGTAGTATCCTTGCTTGTGGGCCGCCGTGACCCACTTAAGCCGCTTCACCTCCCAACGCACTGGTATCCCCCCGAGCCATTCTGTGCCTGAGTCCTTCACCGGCACGTCCGGGTTCAGGCCCTTGGTCACGGATTGACTGATGAGGGCGGCGCGCTTCTCCTGGAGCAGCTCCACGAGCCGCTCCTTCTTCGCCACCAACGCGTCGATCTTGGCTGTCTCGCGGTCCACGAAATCGGCGATGGCGCGCTGCTCGGGGAGAGGGGGCAGCCACACGCGAAGGCTCGCGAGGCGGCTCGGACTGATTGCTGGATAGCCCACGCCTTCGGAGTGTGCGACAACAGCCTGGATGAACGGTTCTGCTTGCACCAAGCGGGACAGGTAATTTGGGTGAACGTCACCACACGGCCGCAACACAGCGAAGCCCGTCGAGACTATCAGGTTGTCTGGTGGTTCATTGATGAACGCGATCGCTTTCAAGTACGTCCGTACTGTGGAGATGATCGTGTCGCCGTGCTTCACCCGTCGGCGAGCCCGAGTCGGTGCCTCCTCAAAACGCAGATCTTCCATGTCGAGCAGATTGCCGTTTGAGTCGACGTTGGTGATGTCCACGTACAGTAAATGGTAGTCCGGAGGCGTCGTCTCGCCAAGGGAGTCGGGGTTCACGACGGCGATGTTCTTCAGCCGCTTCACCGCCCAGTGCTCCGGGATCTTCCCCAGCCACTCGACACCTGAGTCCCAGTACGCTGGGTAGCGCTTCCACCGGCGGAGGGAGGTCGGCACGCCGGACGCCGCAGCGGGGAGGACGGAATCGGTGGTCACCCCGCCACCTCGCTAAGCATCTCCAGGATCTCTTTCTCCAGCTTCTTGATGTCCGCCTCAATCTCCTCCAGCCGGCGTGGTGGCTGGTAGACGTAGAAATACCGGTTGAAGTTGATCTCATACCCGCCCTTCCCCACCTGCCCATCCTTGCGGTCACGGATCGCGGTATTGATCCAGGCGTCGGGGACGTGCGGCGCGACCTCACGCTCGAAGAACGCCTCGATGTTCTCTCTCAGCGGCACGTTCTCGGTGTCACGGAGCTCAGGATCAGGTTCCGGGTTGCCATCCTTATCGCAGCAGACCTCCGCCGTCTCGTCGCTTTCCGAGAGGACCGAGAGAATCGCCTTCCGTACGGGGGCGGGAAGCTTGAGAAGCCGAGTGCGGGCGGCCTCGTCCAGAGCGCCTTCGAAGGCGGGCCGGCTCTTGAAGAGCGTCCCGGGCAGGCTCTCCAGCATCGCGACGATCGAATCCTGCAGCTCACGGCCCTCTGCCAGTGCGGCATCCTTCTCGGCTGCGGACTTCTTCCTGCTGGTCCCCAGGTCCTGAAAGGCCTTCTCGTCGGCCAACCGCGCGATGCGCTCCGGGCTGGCTTGAAAGTTCTGGCGCAGCGGACGCCCTACCGTGATCTTGCGGTAACCGAAATCCGAGGTCTCGAAGATCTTTGACTGCTCTCCCTCCGCAAAGGCAGCGTAGATGCCGGTGATGGCGCCGATTTGATCCGCGGAGATCTCGCGCCTCTTGTCGCCTAGACTGCGGCGCATGGGCGTCCAGAACGACGTCGCATCGATGAGCTGAACCTTCCCCTGCCGACGCGGCTCCTTGCGATTCGTGAGGATCCACACGTACGTGGCGATGCCGGTGTTGTAGAAGAGCTGCTCAGGAAGGGCAACAATGGCGTCGAGCCAATCATTCTCCAGAATCCAGCGGCGGATCTCGCTTTCTCCGCTCCCCGCGTCACCCGTGAACAGGGGTGACCCGTTCATGACGATGGCAACGCGGCTACCGCCCTGCCCCGGGTCCTTCATGCGGCCGAGTAGGTGAGAGAGGAAGAGCATCTGGCCATCGCTGATGCGAGGGAGGCCTGCAGTGAAGCGGCCCGCGGGTCCGCGATCGTGCTCCGCGCGGACGGCGGACTCATCCATCTTCCAATCTTTTCCGTAGGGAGGATTGGTCAGCAGGTAGTCGAAGCGCTTGTCCGCATGCTGGTCTTTGGAGAGGGTACTACCGAACTTGATGTTCTCTGCGTCGCGGCCATCGGCACTGGTGATGAAAAGGTCTGCCTTGCAGACGGCGTAGCTCTCAGGATTAACCTCCTGGCCAAACAGGTAGACCTGGGCGTTGGGGTTGATCTCCAAGATTCGCTCTTTGGCTATGGTGAGCATGCCGCCGGACCCGGCGCAGGGGTCGTAGACCGTACGGACGATGTGATTGCGGCTCAGGGCGTCCTGGTCCTGGGCGAGGAGGAGGTTGACCATGAGGCGGATGACCTCTCGCGGTGTGAAGTGCTCGCCGGGGTTCTCGTTGAGGGCCTCGTTGAACCTACGGATGAGCTCCTCGAAGACATAGCCCATTTCAAGGTTCGACACCCTGTCGGGGTGGAGGTCGATATTCTTGAAGCGCTCCATGACGAGGAAGAGGAGACCATGTTCGTCTAGCTTGGCGATCGTGTTTGGGAACTCAAACTTCTCAATGACCTCCCGCATGTTCTCGCTGAAGCCGTTGATGTAGACGTGTAGGTTGCTTGCCAAGTTCGGCGCGTCGGCGAGAAGGCGCTCGAAAGTGAAGGGCGAAGTGTTATAGAAAGCCAATCCGGAGGCCTTGCGTAGCTGCGGGTCAAGGTTCTCCAGCTTACCCTTTAGCGCAGCGTGCGTGCGGAGGACTTGGTCCTTTGTGGGTTCCAGAACGCAGTCGATGCGGCGCAGGACGGTGAAGGGCAGAATTACATCTTGATACTTGCTGCGCTTGAACGCGTCGCGGATGAGGTCCGCGATGCCCCAGATAAACGCGACTTTGTGGCTGAAGTTGTTCATGCGGTTCCCCGGCTGGCTGCCTGGATCAGCGAGAGTCCTGGTAGCGCGATTGTAGCAGTTCCACTGAAGACCTTACAAGCAATGAACGACCTCAGACATTGCCGAGCGAGGTGTCAACCTCTTCCCATGAACTTCGCGCTGGGGCGAATCCGGAGAACTGGCGTCATGGACATGTCGCCCAATCTTCGATGCGGGAACTGTACGCCTCGGGGCTCCCCCGTTGAATCTTCTGTAGTGGCAGAGAGCCTGCCCGCGGAGCAGGTGATCGGATTGTCAATCAGGATGTGCTGGTCGGAAGACCCCTCTGCGGGGTACTCTACGGCCTCCTGGGGAGGGAGAGCAGCCTTCAGGTGCCCACTAGGAACCGCCTATACAGATTCCGAAAGTTGCTTGATGGCCCAAAGGCAGAACGTTTCGAAGAATCCCATCCCAACTGGTTGCAGGTGTTGTCCTAGGTCTCAAGCCAGCCTCGTTGTCGCGAGGCGTAACTGAGGCCAATCGCAACCCTTGAGACTAAGAGAGGACGAAGGCCGAGGAGACTTTCAAGGGAGGCCTAATCCGGCCATTCGGAGATTAGCTGGCCACAGGCGTCAAACAGCGTGGCTGGGTCGGGCTCGGTGTTGTTCCAGACAAAGCGCGTTGTCCAGCGGAGGGTCTCCGGCGGTTCGTTCACTGCGTCTGGACCGCTGGTAACGCTCACTACCGCGCCTCCGTCCAGTACGAAACCTGGCAGGAAAAAGAATCCCTGGCTGCCCCTCACGCTCACAAGTTGCCAGCCTGTCATGGCAACCGCGTCGACCCCTTGATTCTTGATTTCCACTAGTTCACCTACCTTGTCCAGCAGCACTATTTCCAGCGGCCCGCCACACGCAGTTGGCGTCGTCGGTGGAATAGAGGGGCCGCCTTTCACCATGACTTGGGTGGTAGTAGTTCCCTCAATCCCTTCCTCTGTAGTTGTCGTCAGGGTGACTGGGAACACTCCTGAGGACAAGTATATGTGGGTGACACTCATGCCCTGGTCCGAGGAGCCATCACCAAAGTCCCAGGAGTACTCCGCGCCAACGATGTCAATTGCGGTGAACTCCACTGGCGTACCAACCTCAATATCCAACGGTCCTACGGAAAATGAAACCTCCAGCGACAGCGAAGGGTTTTCGATGAGCGGATCCGTGAATTCCTCCCCCAGCTCTAGCAGGGAATCCCTCAGGCTGCGTAGCGTTTCCAGTTCGTTGGGCGTCAGGTCAAACCGCACTGGTTCAGAGAGAAAACCACCCGGGTCTATGGAAGCTTCCTCTCCCGCCTGAATCTCGACGGGCTCCTGGCCACCTTCAGCCGATTGCAGCACCCCACGGCCTTCATAGACGCGCACCGTGAGCCCTCCGTCCTCTTCGATCTCGGTTCTGATCGCAGATCCGTGGCTTCGAAAGGTCCCAAGACTGGTTCCCACTGTAATTCCTGCCAGAGAAAAGGAAATACAGGTGGTTGCGCCAGCTAGTGGCTCGTGGAGTCGCTCTCCATCGGCGCCATCCGGCAGCAACTGAGTTCGCGAATCGCTCTCCAACCCGCATATCCCCCAGTAGAAAACCAGTGCAGTGGCATGGCCAGCGTAGTCGGTGCTGAGCATGTCACGAGCCTTCAGGGTGTCAGCCACATCGGCAGGCCGAGGCGGAGAACCTATCTCCTCAATCTCCACAAGACTCCTGTACGGCCTTACCAATTGCCCCTGCGAAGGGGTGGGGCTGCTGTCTTCGACCGAAGGGGTCGGAATAGCGGTCGGCATACCATTCTCGGGGGGGCAAGCGGTTGCTAGCGCCAAGACGCCAGCCATGACGAGTAAGCCGCTGATGGCCTGGGTGTCTCTTCTCCTCATTGTGCCTCTCCCTGGCAATTCTGCTCCGCCTTATGAAAGGTGGAACTATCTGACTCTGTGAGGCTCCCTCCTCGCTCGAGAAACCCTTCAAAGAAGTCCCTGGCCCTGCAATGTTCCTCATTCAGAAAAGCTGATCTCGCTCCGATGAGATACGCGCCCAGGTACCCTGGGTCTGCCCGGATGGCCCTCTCGAAGGCGTCCACCGCATCCGCCAGATTCCCCTCTCGAAGCTGAATCTCGCCCCAATATCGCGAGAGGAAGGGGTCGGCGAGAGGCGAGTCCGGGCGGCCTCTATCCTCGATCCAAGGTCTGAACGCCAGCTCGACATCCTGAGCCCAGCAATAATCAGAACCCAGCATCTCGGAGTAAACGATGTCCGCTAGTAGCCTTACCATCTCCGGTGCGCCTTGGCAGTTGATCCTTTGGGATAGCTCATACGCAAGGACGAGAGTCTTCAGCCCCCGCTGCGGCCCTTCCCTCATCACGTCTAGGTACGCCACGGCGAAGGCTGCTACTGAGGACGTCTGGACGGCCGCCCCTCGCAAGAGAGCAGCGGTGCCACCTGGAGAGCACGGTCCCGTTATGAATGTCTCAGGCACTTTGTCTACAGGGAGCAGGTCCCATTTGTCCAGAATCTTAAGCGACGTGGCCACCGTCTCGCCCGCCGGCTCCTCGATGTCACCGTAGACTATGAGCTCCCCGCCTTCTTCGTCTAAGGCGTCTATGGCCTCTGTGTACGAGACGATGTCTTGGTCGAGCCATATGACATGCAAACGGTCGTCGCGCCTCTCAAGTTCGCCGATCTCTTCCTGGAGACGCCTGACTCCGGTCTCGTTCCCGGAGACCGCCAGAAGAAGGTCAGTGCGTTCAGTCGGAGAAATGAATAGTCCCACCACCAGGATCGATACCGAAACAAGCCCTATCGTCAACATTGGCGCATACCGCTGTATGCGTCCTGGCTCCTTCCCGATCTTGAGCATCGGGATGAGTATGAATAGACAAGCTGCAACCCCGGCAGTCGCTGCTAGCCCGATGAAAAATCCGGACCAGGGGATGCCCTTTTCTGGGAGCCAAACGTGGACCCACACGACTACAGCGACTAATAGGAAGTAGAGAGTACCGACGGCCCAACGGGCCGCTGCGCGGGAATTATTCGGGTCACGGAGTTTCGGGCTGATCAGTGTCTGAGCTAGCGAGACAGGCGTGACCTTGATATCCAACTTCCCCAGGATGAACTCGAGGGCGCCGAGAAAAAATGCAGGTACGAACAGTGGAGCAAGTGCGCTCCATATCTGACTCCATGGAGATGGCAGGGGAGGGCTGAACAAACCGTCCAAAGCGCACCCCACGCAAGCTCTTCCGTTAAGAGGATCTAGACACCCACGATACTATCACATAGGTCGACCTGCTGAAGTCTGTGGATGCCAAAACCTTATCCGTATGTAGGGCGTTGATCTGCTAGCTCAGGCAGCTCAGCGTCTCAACGGTCCACATGCGGATAAAGCCTTGGTACCCCACGCTCTGGCCGTCCTGCTTGCCGGCACCGCCACCGAGCGCTTCCTCTGGCGACCAAGTGAAGGCAGGGGAGATGCTCCCTCCTTGCCAACCCGAGCGGCTGCGGGTAGTATGGGGACGTCATAGTAGCCAGGGGTCAGATGATCAGACACACAATAGCAAGGTTCCTGCTTGTCGGTGTGGTGCTGGCCGCTCCCTCGCTTGCGGGGTGCGGGGGCAGGAGCGTACCCC
>Ga0114922_10003418_pt1 | contig 14807 bp, 10 predicted proteins | sample AartaG_FD_100975 | JGI IMG/M metagenome (GOLD analysis project Ga0114922, IMG submission 100975) | Deep subsurface microbial communities from Aarhus Bay to uncover new lineages of life (NeLLi) - Aarhus_00045 metaG | ecosystem: Environmental > Aquatic > Marine > Oceanic > Sediment | place...
ATAGTCCCTTGCTTACGTTGCAGTCGCCCCGCCGATTCGGTGGATTCCACCTGCAGCACGACGAGACTGCACAGGAACTCACTGCCACGAAACACGTTGAATTCCATATTCTCCCTTACGCCGGAGGAAGAGCCGACAGAAATCGCCGCCCGATCTCCCAAAATATCGGTGATTTCACCCCGAATGGGTACCCGACCCGGCTGCGGGGTCCGAACCGTAACCTGATCCGGCAGGATCCGCGCATCGTTGGAGGCCAGCATCGCCCGCTGATACTGCTGCTCCAGCAGGGCAATATCACTTTCCAGGGCGCTAATCTTCTCCTCGTTTCGCCGTCGAATCGACTCCAATTGGGCTACTTTAACCTTTTCCTGGTTCAAGCTCTCGTTTAATCCGGTGACCTGCGTTTCCGCCTTGCGCTTGTCATTATGCGCCACTTCCAATTGCTGCTGCAGGACATCACGTGTCTGACGCATGCTGTCCACCAGGCCGGCCAATGCTTCGCTTACCTTCACGGCAGAGTCCGCTTTGCTGTCGGCAATGATTCGAGCGGTCTCTTGCTGCTTCAAGTAGTTATCCAGTTCGTCGTACCTCTTCTGCGATGCTACATTGTTTTGAATTAAGATCTGCCGATTACTTTCACCCCGCTGCTTTTCGTCTTTTAGCTCCATATCTTGCTGCAGGGCGTACGCTTGAGCGGCCTGAGCGACGGTTGTCTGCTCCTGGTAGGCTTTTTTCCAGTTATTCGTGTTCGTGACAAAGACAACCACTGCGCCACAAAGAAAAATGGACAACAGCGATACCATTAACGCTAAAAGTTTGGTTAGAAAGCTCAAGGTCTTGCTCCTTTACGCTGAAAATACCTCTTGGCAGGCGGGCATCTCCTACAACACGTTACCCTCGCCCATGTGGTTTGACTTTCGTCCCTCCCTGGCGATCCTTACCCCCGCCGACGCTGCTGCGCCCTGGGTCTCCCTATCCATATATTCCTAAAGCTCAATTCTAAACTACCCTGTGAATTAGTCAAGAAAATTTCCCTCCCTGGATTTGCCGGATTACTCATAACCGACCCAACTGCGGCGAAACGATCCCCAATTCCATTATCAATGACAGCTATGTTCGCCATAAGCCCTTTATTTGCAATCACTTATGAGCCTTTCGCTTGGCATTGTCAAAATTGGCTTTGTTTTGTAATTTTACGTAAGTTGCTGGTATTAAGAAAGATAACCGGTATAGAAAATTAGGGTTGGCAGGTCTCATCGAAGGGATTGCCGCAATCGAGCCAATCGGCCGCCAAAAGCGCCAGGTCGAGAAGATCGATGATGCAGTCCCCGTTCAAATCCGTTTCCAGGGTGCATTGGTAGATCGTAAACAGATCGTCGCTGGTATCGGTAATATGGGTTGCATCTGCATCGCTGATCCGCACGCGACATTGATCAGTATTAACGGCGGGGGTGAGCCAATCATACTGGCCGGTATTACCGGTATTTTGGGGATCAACATTGGACCAAATTTGTCCATTATCGGTGCTATATTCGATCTCGACTGTATCGATATCGCCCAGGCTCTGCCAGATGATGGGGTAGGTATTACCGCCAATCCAGGCCTCGGAGCCGTTGGGCTGCTGCAGCATTAACTCGGCGCTCCTCAGGGCCAAACAATGATTCATACCGGCAGCCACCGCAAAATAGCCTTCACCCTCCGGCGCGTCGGTCACCTGATCGTAGTTGTCTCTGCCCCACGCAGCGATGGTCCCGTCACCGCGTAGCGCTACGTTGTGATGCGCCCCTGCGGCGATGGCAATAAAATCACTCCCGGCAGGAACATTCAATTGGCCATAATAATTATCGCCCCAGCCGATGATCGTACCGTTTTTGCGGAGACCGATGCTGTGGGAATCCCCGGCGGCAATGGCGATAAACTGATTCGGTTCGGAAACAGGATACGGCGCATCCAGTTTTTCGTTTGCCCCATCACCCCAGCCGACGACGGACCCGTCAGATTTTATAGCCAAGCTGTGTTCCGCTCCGGCCGCTATCGCGATATAATCATTTCCAGCGGGGACGGTCGCCTGGGAGCTGCTGTCATCGCCCCAGCCCAGCAGATATCCGTCATCCCGTAGAGCGAGGCTATGTTCAGCGCCGGCGGCAATTGCGACAATGAGATTCGGGTCCGACGGGATCGAGATCTGGCCGCTGCCGTTATCTCCCCAACCGACTACGGCGCCATCATCTTTTAATGCCAGACTGTGATTTGCACCGGCGGCAAGCGCAATATAACTCGTCCCTGCCGGCGTTGAAATCTGCCCATCGCTGTTAGATCCCCAGCCGGTAAGCGAACCGTCTTCTTTGATGGCGATACTGTGTACGTCTCCGCCGGCGACGGCCACGTAATTTTTGCCCGCCGGGGCATTGTTTTGCCCCTGATTATTGCGGCCCCAGGCATTGATCGAACCGGCGATCCAGATCCTAAACGGATCGTCACTGACATCGAAGACATCCGGATCGTTGGCGTCCTGGATTCGGATCAGTCCTTTGTCCGTATTGACATTGGGCGCCAGCCAATCGTAACTGCCGCTGTCGCCCTGGTTCGGGGGCGATACTTCGTTCCACCCTAAGCCGTTATCGAGCGAATATTCGATGATAACGTCGTTGACATCGCCCTGGCTGTCCCAGGCGATGGAATAGGACCGTTCGGCTACGAGTTTTTCGTTCCCGTCGGGCCAGGTGAGGTTCAGGAATCGGCCACCGATTTTATGTGGCAGGCCGTTCTCGAATTGTCCGCCGTTATCTTCCAGGTCATTGAAGTAAAGCCGATAGCCATTCAAATCCAGCACCGAGCCGCTGCCCAGTCGTAAAATGTTAACATACAATGCTTCCTCGCCGCTGTATATCGAATCGGGATAATTATCGACCTGGTCAACTAACTTGACATATCCACCATTGGGATCGCCGACTTGCAGGATATCGATGGCGAAATTATCGGTATAGCCGTCGGTTATGGTGCCGTAATCTCGGCCGCCGATTTCCAGTTCACAGGTTTTGCTACCACTGAATACCAGGTGCGCCTGTTCGATTCCCGTTACATCTGTCGGGTCTCGGTGTCGATTGATAAAATCCGCTTCGTGTAGATACAACGGACAATCCAGCGTAAGCGCCAACTCTTCGCCGGTGTCCGTGGGTTCCAGAGAAAGTTCACCGGTAATGGTAATGGATGCGCCTGCACCAAAATTTATGGTCGTTTCGTAATTATTATATCCCAGTGCCAAATTCGTCGCCGTGAGTTCGCCGCCGGAAATCGTAAACGTGCCCTGTTCCGGTCCGGCAGCAAGTGTGCCCTGGACCTGGAATATACCGCCCACCATGTCAAAATCGCCATGAGAGGTGGAAAAATTAAAATCTCCGCTCACCCGATGCTGTCCGCCGGTTTGCAGATAGGCGGAGTTGTATTGATTCTGACTGATATGTTCGAGACGGGTGGAAAACACCGCCCCCGTGACAATGTAGATCTCATGGAATGGTTCGGTAGGCCAATTGTAATGATAGAAGACCAGTTCGTTCGCATCGGCGACGGTATCGATTGTGACGGTCTGCTGTCGGGAGGACCAGTCCAGGCCCAGTGGAAATTTGATATTATCTTCCGGGCCCGGCAGGAGCTGATTTTCCCAGTTGTTCGGGTCCACCCACCGATCCGTGGTGCCGAGTCCGGTCCAGACTACTTCTATTGCCTGGATCGTTCCGATAGATGAAAAAAACAGACACCCCAACCACCCTCTCCCCAGAACCGTAAGCCAAAATGAAACCATCCGTGATTTCATCATGATAATTCTTTTCTTTTTCTATAAAGTTAACTGTTCACAAGTCTAGTGCTTTTCACGGGCATTGGCAAAGGTAAAAGTTAAAAAAGCATCCCGACGGGCCAGAACGATACAAGTTGTTTATTTCCAGGAGGTTAAGTAGAATAGCGAACCGAGCAAAAACGAGATAGACGTACAGTGAAATAACAGCGTTATCAGGGTAAAATCAGGATTCGTCCGATAAAAATCAGGAAATTTGGCTATTTTCGCGGTTTTGTCTTGACATTGGCGATAGATGGTGTATTGTTATAGTACAACTAATCGTTAAAATCGGTAAAGTCAGCAGTCCTTCGTGGGCTTCCGGGGAGGAAAAGATGAGGAAGATGGGAAGAAGGGAAGAAGGAATGGGAAAGTGCATTTTGTTTAAATCCACATAACGCGGACGGCAATAATTCCACGCACATCCCTTTTATCTCACATCTTCAGTTATCTTTGACTGTGTAAGGTAATATCAGAAGAGAGGATGTTATGAGCATACTCAAATTGCCCTAAAAAGCTCATAGTGTGGTGCGTATCCGCACTATGAGCGAAATAACACTTTAAAATGCAAGAAAGGTTTTGGGCAATCAAATGTATTTTGTTGCGAAAGAATAAAATAGTGAAAGGAGGAAATTACCATGATGGGAAAAAGACCCTTCGCAATGATGGTTTCTACTGTGATATCTGTGACCTTTGTTTGTGCAAGCTTTGCGTTACCACTGGACCCGCCGGTAGAGAAACCAAGTTGGTGGACACACCCGCCGGACAGTTTGACGCGGCTACAGTATCATTCATTTCTTGACGACCCGGATCAAGGCACAGAACCGGATTACACAGAAGATGGCTATACACCGGACTTCTCCGATGATTGGACAATTTCTACCGGAACATATAACCAAAATTTGAGCGGGAAAGTGACCCAGGACGCGACCTACGGCGATAACATCGCTGTCCTCCTCACGGGCGATCGGCAGTTCGATAAGTATATGGGTAACAGCGTATTATTGCCTGAAAAGAAATGGTTTGTGGAAATCGTCTGGACCCCATGGGCCTATGTGGAAAATGGTATTCCACCAATAAACTCTCCTGGCTTGGATGTGCAAGTGCCTCCATCCCATAATGTAACAGGCGATGGCGGAGGTTTGTTGAACACCACTCGCAAAGATGATTGGTGGCTAACACGATGGTCGGGTTCGATCGAGCCGCAACCTCAATGGGAAAAGTTCGTGTTTACGTTTTATGAAGATACATATGTCGATTCGGTTTGGATTGGCACACACTGCGTCCCCGAACCTTCAACGCTTTTGCTTCTGGGTCTTGGCGGAATAGGCCTGCTTCGCAGAAGGAAGAGTGCGTAAGTTCTAATATGCTCTAACATAATGAACGCTCGAAGCATGAAACTGCTCTTGTAAGACCATTTCATGCCATTTTGTTAGGCGACTGCTCTGTCGAAAAGCTGTCGATTCTGTCATTCTGAACCCCGATTGATCGGGGGAAAGAATCTCAAATCCAGGCTCAGGATTGAGATTCTTCGCTGCGCTCAGAATGACACCGAGCTTTTCGACAGAGCATTAGGCGCCCTAAGTTTATTTTACAGCGTGATACATTACGCCAGGTTTTCGGTTAAACCGTAGTCGCTTTGCGATCGGAGTTTGGCGCATTGAAGTCGCCGGCATAGTCACAGAAGGTTGGCACCACAGAAGATACCAATCCTATGCCCTATGGCGCCGCGACGGTGCTCGGTTTCCCGTCTCTTCGGGATTGGCCTGTCGGCTGTGATGGCAGAAGTGAACGATACCCCAACCATCCTCCTCCCAGAACCGTAAGCCAAAATGAAACCATCCGTGATTTCACTATATCCCTTTTATCCTCATATCCCTTTTATCCTCAGAATGTTTCCCACGCAAATAAATTCTTAGGTTTTTGGGATAATTGCCAAATCATTTGGCTTAAATAACTCGTCCTTAATCACCCGGACGTTTCCGGTTTTCAAATCCACCTCATATAACGCACCGGTGGGAACCAAGATCCGTTTTCCGTTCTCTTCTTCTATCTTATTCGGGCCGTTTACAATAACATATGCTTTGCCATCCACTACTTCTATTTCCGTAATATTTTTCTTAGGTACTTTTGCAATACGCGTTATGTCTTGCGAATCTTCCGTGAAGGAGTAAATTTCTTGAGGATTACAGATATGGTATATGCCTTGATGATAAGCAATGGCTCCCAACCAGGACCGAAGCTGGGGTAAGGATCGAAAAATCGTCTTTTGGTACGTCGTTAAATCTATGCTGACAATTTGTCGATCGCCGTCTTCGGAAACAATCAACCGGTTTCCCACTACGATTCCATGCATGTTTTGCGCATGTTTATCCACCGAATCCTTAATAGCAATCGCTTTGGCATAGTGCCCTTGGGCGTCGGTAAAGTACACTTTATCGTTTCTATTATCCAGGAAAGCAAAACCACCTTGAGGAATCGCCGTAAAATTGATCTGGGACTCAATCTCATCCGCTCTTTTAATTTCACTTACCTGATTTCCCTGGAGATCCAGCGCGGTGAGATTTCCCTGCCGTGAAAGATATACGGTCTCTCCACAGCATTCAATTTTACTCGCAAAATCTTCAAACTTTTCTTTTTCTCCTGTCAGCGAGATTTGGGATATTTGGTCTCTTTCGGCCACCAAAAAGCAATAATTCGATTCTGCTTGAATAGTTACCGGAGGTTCTGCTTGCTTTTTCGCAGAAGTATCCCTATCGGAATCATCTCGAGAACACCCCACAATACAGCCTAATAAGATATATAATCCTATTCCGAACGGTTGCGTCATGATATTCCGTCTCATGTGTGTTTCCTATCTATAAATTACTCCGTTTTCGTCGCGAGGCTCCGATCTGCTGAGCCAGTTTGCGCATATCCTCGACGGTATCGAATTCATCTACAATCTCCACGCCCAGAAGCGTTTCGATGGCGTCTTCGAGGGTAATGATCCCCGCGGTGCCGCCGTATTCATCCACGACGAGGAAGATCTGCTCCTGCCGTAGGAGGAATTCGTCCAGAACGCTGGCCACGGTTTTGGAATCGGGTATGGCATGGATCGGTTTGGCGATCTCGGACAGTTTCAGTTTGCCTTTGCCTTCGGCGTTCATCCGTACCAGTTCGTAGCGGTGCACCACGCCGGTAATATCATCCAGGTCCTTATAGTAGATCGGCACTCGACTAAACCGGATCGGACTGTGTTTGTACAGTGCCTCCTGGATGGTCTTATCCTGCTGGAACGCCAGCAGGACGCTGCGAGGGGTAAGCACGTCCCGCGTGTGAATCTTATGCAGGCGAAGAATGTTATGAATTAATCGGGTTTCCTGTTTAAGTAACGACCCTTCTAATTTCCCCAGTTCCGCCACCGCCATCATCTCCTCCCGCGATACCTTATGACGATACCGATTGCCGGAGACCAGCTTGGAGATGAATTCCAGCGCGAGGACGAGGGGCAACAGAATTCGGACCATACCGAGCACAAGATACGCCACCAGTGGCGCCAAACGTTTCCAGTACACCACTCCGATGGTCTTGGGGATGATCTCGGAAAACACCAGGATCGAAAACGTCAAACATCCCGAGGCGATGGCCACTACGCGTCCCGCATGGTCTGGTCCGTATGCGTTGGTATATAGTATTAGAACTTGTGCGCCGACGCCGGCGGCCCCGACGGTATTGGCGACAGTATTTAAGGTTAAAATCGCCGCCAGCGGTCGGTCGATTCGCTCCTTCAAATGTTTGAGAATCTCCCCGCTGCGACGTTTCTTTTTCCGCAGCGTCTCGATATACCCATGCGATATACTGAGAATCGCCGCCTCCATCAGCGAACAGAGAAACGACACCCCCAACGCCAAGGCAATATATAAAATTAATACCGTCATATATCTATTACTACAGTGCGACTTAATACAGTAAAACTCGATTTTGTCATCAAAATCCGAAGCACTAAATCCTAAATCCGAAACAACAGCAAATTACCAAAATACGAATTTCCAAAACGAAAACGGTTTTCGTCAGTAATATCCGTCTCAGATTTGGTCATTTAAATTTTGAGTTTGTTTAGGATTTAGATATTCGGATTTAGGATTTAATATTATACACTACTGTTTCGTTTGAGAAAATCAATGGTGGCCCGTGCCGCAGCGACCTGGACATAGGGGGATGAATCCGACATGGCCTGGTATAATAATTTCGCATCGCTCTGGCGACCGGTCTTGCCGAGTGCCAGTGCCGCCAGAGATCGTACTCGCGCCGTGACGATCGGATCGCCTTGCGGATCCGTATGTCGCAGGGAACGCCTGACCAGTGCCAAATCCTTTTGGGCCGCGCGCGGCCCCAAGGCCCGAATCGCACTGAGTCGAACTTCGAGTTGTGCATCGTCCGCCAGGGTAACCAGCATGGCAAAGGCATTTTCACCGCCGAGATGTTCGAGGCCCGATATTGCCATCATTCGATCGTCGGCATATCCACTGCCCGCAAACGCCAACAATTTCGTTAAAACGTTGGCATCTCCCAGCCGGGCCAACGCCTCGGCCGCTTGCAGTTTCACTACGGCATCCTGCTTCGGCTGCCGCAGCACCTGCCACAGCTTCGCACGGCTGTCCGAGCGGAGGGTGGTTTGTCCCAGCTTACCCAGCAGCAGACACGCTTGCGATTTCAAATGCGAATCCTTGCCGAATAGAACCGTATCATACCACTTTTTGAATCGTGTATCCCCCAGCTTCTCCAACGCATATCCCGCCGCCATCTTGACGGATTTTTCCGGGTCCCTCAGCAACTGCTCCAAGGGCCTCCGCGCCGATCTGTCTTTCATATCTCCAAGGGCCACAACCGCCGCGAATCGCACTGCCGGCAGCTTATCCTGGAGGGCTTTCAATATCGGTTTCTGCACCTTGACATCGGTCTTCAGTTGCGCCAAGGATTCCAACGCATTACAGCGTAATGCCGCCTCTTTACCGGACGCCGCCTGCAGGAGCACCTGGCGCATCCGGTTGCGGAGTTGCTCGCCATCGGCTGGATGACCGGATAAGTTGAGCCGATCCCCATTACACCCTGCGCCTGCCAGTATCAGCAGGCCTATAAGCCATCTCCGGACTGTCTTTTTCAACCTCATAGCCCCACCCACCTGCCTTTCTACCCATTTACCCATTATTTCACAAATCTTACCCAAATCCCCCGCGAAACCAAGTAAAATAAACCAACTCTTGCAGGAGCAGCTCATTTGGTATACACTCTGGGTTTCTTGGACCCTGAGATCAGGAGGCCATGATGGGTACGTTTCGAGTATGGATATGTTTACATGTACTGCTGCTTATGAGTATCGTGTGCGGCTGCCAGAGCATACAGGTCGAAGACGACAGTGGTCCTGTAGCCAAACTGATTCAAAAACTGCTTCCCGAAGATCCCAGCCAAAAACAGCAGCGACTGCTTAACAACTTGAGTTCGCCCGATGCGGACCTCCGTCGCGAAGGAGTACTCATGCTCGGCGAGGGAGAGCCGGCCGGCTGGGAGGTCACCCTGGAGATTCTCGCTCTTATGAGCAAGGGGGATTCCGAACCGCAGGTTCGCGCCGCGGCGGTCCAGGTCTATAGCAAACTCGACCAAAGTGAAACGCTCTGTGACGTGCTAACCCGCGCCGCCCGCGATCGTTCGCCTCTGGTGCGTCGGGAATGTATTGAAGCCTTGCGAGATCGAAACGACGAAGAAAGTATGGACGTATTGCTCGGTCTTCTCGCCCACGATCCGGAAGACTCGCTTCGGGCCGAGGCCGCCGTCGCTCTGGCCAATTATCGGTATCGTAAAGCCGTTCTGGGTCTCGCCGCCGCCCTGGACGACGACGAGTTCGCGGTTTTATATCGCTCCCGGCAGTCGCTGGGGAAACTGACCGGTAAAGATTTCCAATACGATCGCTCCGAGTGGGAAAATTGGATCTACTCGGCGGAGGATCCGCTTACCCTACAATAAGTATGATTGTAGCCTGATTGATGTCATTCCTGCGTAGGCAGGAATCCAGACCGTACCGTAACGTTCCTGGACCCCCGCCTTCGCGGGGGTGACATAACAAAAAGCACGCAACGCTACAGGAAAACACCATGCAGGCATTCGTATATCAGCAAGGAAAAGTTCAGTTCGTTCATAACTATCCCGAACCGAAAGCCGCGGCGGATGAAGTCCTGATACAGGTCGAACTGGCGGGGATTTGCGGCACCGATTTGGAAATCAGCAAAGGGTATATGGAATTTGAGGGTATTATGGGCCATGAGTTTGTCGGCACCGTGGTAAAAGGTTCGCGGGAACTGACCGGCCGCCGCGTCGTCGCGGAGATCAACTGCGTCTGCGGCCGCTGCGACATGTGCCAATCCGGGCTGGCCAATCACTGCCGCGATCGGCAGGTCATCGGCATCTCGAAGCGTAACGGCGCTTTTGCCGAGTATATCACGGTACCGAAGCGAAACATCCATGCGATCCCCGACGCCCTCAGCAGCGAAGAGGCCGTCTTCGTCGAGCCGCTCGCCGCCGCTCTGCAGATTGTCAAACAGGTTCCTATTGAATCTCGCGACAAAGTGGTCGTCGTTGGTGACGGTCGTCTGGGTCTGCTGGCAGTGCAGGTTCTCTGTGCACGCGGAGCTAAGGGAAAAGTCCTCCTGCTCGGTAAACACCCGGAAAAACTCACCTTCGCCGAAAAACGAGGCATCCAGGGATTTCTGCTCGAGGATATGCTTATCAAACCGGAATGGGACGTCGTCGTGGACTGCACCGGCAGCGCGGATGGTTTTGCCACGGCTTGCCGGCTCGTCCGCCCTCGCGGCCGACTCGTCCTCAAAAGCACCTGGGCCCACAGTGAACCGGTGGACCTCTCGCCGTTGGTCATCGACGAAATTACCCTGGTCGGCTCTCGCTGCGGACCCTTCCCCGACGCCATCAACGCCCTGGCCGCCCAACAGGTCGTCACGACGGGACTGATCACCTCCCGTTTCGCCCTGCGTGACGCGGAACAAGCCTTCGCCAAAGCCCAAAATCCCGAACAGATCAAAGTCATCCTGGAAATAAAGCCATAGGAACGCGCAGGTAAGGCCATGGTTCCCGCAGCGTACTTTTACGAGGCCGGGCCTTGCGAGGATTCACAGGAAAGGAGAAAACATGAGTCGCAGTAACACCTTAAAAACCATCGGTATCGTTACGATTCTGTGTTTGATCCTGGGCGTAAACTCGTCGTTTGCCGAGGCGACATGGCAGCCTTTGTTCGACGGCAAGACGCTCGACGGCTGGGAAATCAAGGGCGGCTTTGCCAGGTATCGCGTCGAAGACGGCATGATCGTCGGCGCCACCGCCAAAGGCAGTCCCAATACCTTTCTCTGTACGAAAAAGGAGTACAGCGATTTCGTCCTGGAATTCGAGGTCTTATGCGATCCGGCCTTGAACAGTGGCTGCCAGATCCGCAGTGACGTATATGAAAAAGACACTACTCTGACGATCGAACGTAACGGCAGAAAAATCGAAAAAAAACGACGCAAAGGCGAAGTCTATGGTTACCAGGTCGAGATCGCCAACGCCAAGACCGGTACCTCCGGCGGCGTCTGGGACGAGGCCCGCCAGGCCAAATGGCTCTATGCCACCAAGTCCGATCCCAAAGCCGCTAAGGCCTTGAAAAACAACGAATGGAATCACTATCGCATTCAATGTATCGGCGGTCACATCCGCACCTGGGTTAACGGCATCGCTTGCGCCGACTTTCATGATCCCCTGGACGCGTCCGGATTGATCGGCCTACAAGTCCACAGCGTCGGCGGCGATGCGAAACTACAGGTCCGCTGGCGTAATATCCGCATCCGGGACCTAAGCAACGTCGCCTGGCAGCCGAACTTTAAAGCGAATCAACTCAACAACTGGATCGCCAAAGGCCCGTCGAGTAAAAATAAATGGGTCGTCGGCAGTGCCCGGATGAATCCCGCCGACCCCAAACAACTCATCGCCAAGAAGGGTGATACCGAAATGGTCAATCTCGCCGTCAAACACGGCGACAGCTCCGATATCTACTCCAAAGAAAATTTCGGCGATTGCTATATCGCCCTGGAGGTCATGGTCCCCAAAGGCTCCAACTCCGGCATCTATGTCATGGGCGAATACGAAATCCAGGTCCTCGATAGTTTTGGTAAGGAGGATAAAAAACTCAGCGGCGGCGATATGGGCGCTATCTACGGCGCACAAGTGCCGAAAGTCAACGCCAGCAGGGAGCCGGGCCAATGGCAGCAATACGTCATCGAGTTCCGCGCCCCCCGTTTCGACGATAAAGGCAAGAAAATCCAGAACGCCAAATTCCTCAAGGTCGAACTCAACGGCAAGACACTGCACCAGGACCTGGAAATGCCGCAACAAACCCCCGGCGGCGTTACCGGTCGGGAACACTCCGTCGGTCCCTTAATGTTCCAGGGCAACCACGGCCCCGTCGCCTACCGCAACATTCGCATGTATCCGATGAACTATAACTGAAAATGTAAAATGATAGACAAACCATGAGCAATGAAAAAATTATTTGATGGTGGAGGAATTGCGTTTCTATCTTTCTTAGGGTATTCGTTATTAACTCTATTTTACGAGTATTCCACCGAAATTCAAATTCGTTTATGTAGAGAAGTGTTAATTGATAGCCTGAATGGGCAGCCTTTGGGATCCTACCCTTTGTAATATATCTCCATACAATGTGTGTCGATCTGGAATAGCAGTCTGATCGTTTTCTGTAACAAAATAAGAGGCAAGGATTAAAACAGAAAAGATAGGTTTATCGCTAATAAAAATACCGAGTTTTTCAGCGTCCTTTAACAAAGGTAAACCCGTCAATTAGTTTCGCATGAAGGTCCTTGAATAGCCAAGGCTTTGCCGCCGCATCTTCAAGCTGACTACTCGATTCCCGGACCAGTCGCTGCAAGGCCGGCAGACTTAGCTTCGCCCGCGCACGACAATAATCGCCGGTATCTCCGGAAGGTGGCTTTTGGCCGGTTTGTACCATATACGTTGCGATGTCGGCGACTGCCGCCGAACAAGCGGCTCCTTTACCATCACGAAGATTTTGGGCAAGAAACGCCCACAGAACAATTTCCGTAGAGAAGATATCGTTCTGACCAAAAAGAGCGTCCTCCTCCTGAAAAATTTGATGAATAAAGGCTGCATCAAGAATCTGAGAGAACGGCAAGCCCTTTTCTTGCAAAAATGAATGGGCCAGCACTTCAAATTCCGTATTGCGACCGATGAGGTATTCTTTTATAGTAGACATAGTAAAGCCCTCCATGGCTTGTTGTGTCCTGAGCCAAAGAGGGCATAGCAAATATCGGCCAATGAGGGCCGAATACATTATAATTATACGGCTCCCCGGAGCAATAGTATAAGGCAGACGGGAATTATGTAAATTTGCTCTCTGCACACAGTTGATCCCTAAAGTAAAATAGCCCAAAAAGGACGGCAGTGCTATTGGAGGCTTATTATGAAACATCTGACAATTGCTACCGTTCTTGGCATGGGATTCCTCGTCGGATTCATAAACAGCGTTCTTTCTGCCCGCGGGAGCACCCCCCAGCCCTATCCGACTATCACGTACGAGGGTCAAAGCTCCGACACCTTCCAGGGGATCGTTATCAAATGGTTTAAAGGAAGCTACCGAGACCTCGATGTCGCCGGATTAAATCCCAAAGACCTGAATTTTGCAGTGGCTCTGCCCGGGGGCTACAGCGCTGACGCCGACACAGTCTACCCCCTGGTGCTGTATCTGCATGGAGCCGGTGGACGCGGTAGCGATCTCGGAAGCGTAACGCAACGCCCTGTACCTAAAAGCTTTGCCGCCGAATCCCAGAGGACACCTGAATACGCGGCCATTATCCTGGCCCCGCAAGTACCCTCCTCAGATAGGTGGGTCAACACGCCCTGGTATAACGGCCCCTACGTGCAATCGGATCAAACCTACACGGATTCGATGCACCTGACCATCAAGCTCCTCCGCTATCTCCTCGATCCAAACAACCAGGAAGCCATTCCTGAAACCATGAATATTGACGGCCTGGACATCGACACAACCCGGCTCTATATCGCCGGTGATTCTATGGGAGCATACGGCGTCTGGGATCTTGTGGCTCGGGAACCGGGTACGTTTGCCGCCGCCATCGCCGGCTCCGGCAGCGGTCCCAAGAACAAGCTCGATGAGATCCGCAAAACTCCCTTTTGGGGTATACACGGGGAAGTCGACCCCACGGTACCCAACAGATTGCCCACGGCCAGTGATCCGGACGGTGACGGGACATTGGGTATGATGGCCCTGCTCGATCCCAGTTTCGATAACACCGCCTCCACGGATATCATTCGCTTGGACAACTACGCCGATAGTGCGGATGATCCCAATACCCTGGACACTTTAATCTACACAGAGATGCCCGGCAATTTCGGCCATGCCACCGTGGCCATGCAGTGGACCACACGGGTCAGCGGTGTCTATCCCTGGATGTTCGCCCACCGGTTGTCCAAGGTCGCCCCCATGGATAGTCTGGTGGCCGACGCCAACGGATTGATCCAGAGCATAAACGGCAACGACAGCGGTTACTTTCAGGGTCTGGACGCGGATGGCAATGAGGTCGGCCCCCTGGTACCCTTCGTGAAAAACGAGGATTATCTCAAGACCGACTACCAGTACATTCTCAACTAGACCCCTTCTGGCATCGTGATTCTGATTCGCCAGTTCTTCTAGTTTTCGCTTCCAAGCCGTTCGTTCATCAGCTTCGGTCAATTCAGTAGCAATATCAGAAGAAAAAGCATATTGAAATACGACTCGTTGCTACAATTCGACTCGTATAATATTGGTGTTTCGCGATTTCGTGATTAATGTTTGTCATATAGAGATTTACGACGCTGGGCAGATTTGGTGCCCAGATCGATTTTATGCTGTTTTGAGTAC
>Ga0114922_10003419_pt1 | contig 14799 bp, 12 predicted proteins | sample AartaG_FD_100975 | JGI IMG/M metagenome (GOLD analysis project Ga0114922, IMG submission 100975) | Deep subsurface microbial communities from Aarhus Bay to uncover new lineages of life (NeLLi) - Aarhus_00045 metaG | ecosystem: Environmental > Aquatic > Marine > Oceanic > Sediment | place...
CGATGGCGGTTCTCAGCACCTGACCGCCTCCCGAACCGTATTGACCGTCTATCTCGACCATGGTCACCCGAACGTTATCCCCCGCGACTTGAGATGGTGTGCCACGCAGCGCCCGATATTCGTCACGAGGTCGCGTTTGCTGTTCACTATGTAGATTCGGTCATCCACATGAAATATCTCATTTACGAGACGTTCCACACCGGTCTTCTTCCCGCCCGATTCGGGGGTTCTACCTCTAAACTCCTGCTCGAACATCGGGACGATCTTGTCTCTCATTCGCAGTTCCGTATCCTCGATGAACATCGCCCAATCTGGCTGCAAATCTTCGCACCGGTCCAGGAACGCGCTCACCTCGTTCTGCTCGACGTGTTTTGGCGGCGACGATTTCACCTCGCCGTACAACAACTCGTTCTCCATAGAGACGATAACGTCGCAATCGCCGCCCGATGTCGTCCCGCGAAGTTTCACCGTCCAATGGGCAGGCGATCCGAACTCCCTGACGAAGACGTTCGCAACAAACCATTCGAGCGTTTCACCGAAACCGCGCACGTCGTCGGCGGCAAGCGTGAACCTGCCGCCGTCGGCCGGTTCGAGAATCTCCATCTCGACGAGCGAGCCAACGTAGTTTTCAACACATTGCTCCGTCGAGTATTGCAGCAGATCGGACGTGCCAAACGGGGAATCCCGATGCCGAAGTATGTTGCGCAGCAACAGCCGGAACGAGTACTTCTTCATCGCTTCGTAGAACACGTCGACTGTATCGTCGTCCGCGTTGCGAGGAATCAGAAGACCGGAGGTTGGATTGGCCGAGATGTATTCGAACCCGCGCCTATGCATCATTGCTTGCACGGGGTCGGTATTGGAGCATGAGTTCATTCTATTCTGCCTTGCCTTGGCTCGAGCCCGGTTGTGGTTGGATGCGCTCCTCGGAACCCGAGCAACACAGCACACACAACCAGCTTGCACGCAAGCACGGAACACGAGGGACTTTTCACCAACACAGCAACTTCAACGATGGTGGCAAATGGGAGGCACGGTCAACCAACATATACCGAGTTCGCACCTCCCCCACCTTTGTCTTCCAACACCCGCCCGGACCTATTCTACTGTATCATGAAAACACCCGCAACGAAGGGGTCTCACGTCTATCATACCCGCCCAGCATTCCCGAGTAAAGAAACACAGCGATAGGCACGGGACATGACACTTCCGACGCTTAGAAACACCATCCCGGATTCCCGCACTCGGTGGGTTGACAACGGCGCCAGCACGCGCTATACTACGTTGGTAGCGAAGCATCGCGACATGTTCTCAAGTGGGGACGTAGCTCAGTTGGGAGAGCGCTTGTCTGGCAGACAAGAAGTCGTGGGTTCGACTCCCATCGTCTCCACCATATAAGTTATTGATAGGAGCGCACTTCCAAAGAATATGAAGTGGCCCTTTTTATTGTCCTTGTACGTCTTCAGAACATTTGGTAGAGGTTGGAGGCAGTGGTAGGGTAGAGATTCGGCCTCTTCCACCCGCCCAGGTTGAGAGCTTTGCGTCGTGCCAGCGTCTCAGCTTTGAGCTTCCTTCGTGCTTTGAGTATCGCCTCCCTTTTCCAAAAGTATACATCATCAAATGTGGAGTTAGCACTATCTAACGAGAAACATCACATCCGTATGTGGCATTGTTGCCTATTACTCTATCTTCGCACGCTACTGTCATACCGGCTACCAAGATTCTCTGGCACGGCTGCCGCCATTTCGTAAGTCCACACTAAGTGCACCGATTCGTAAGTACGGTGACGTATTGTGTTTGAGGTTTCATGCCGCCAAGGGTACATCGCATCTGCTGGGCGCATCCTCATGAGAGAGCGTAGCGAGGAGACGCCGCAAGTCATCTTTGGTATACTTCCACTCAAAGGGTTTCGCGTGGCGTTCGTAGCGGTTCTGGAACTGAACTATGCGCTCGCGAAGGGTGTCGAGATCAGGAAAATCATTGGGCGTAAGGAGCTTTCGCTGGAGCACGGAGAAGTACAGTTCGATCTGATTCAACCAGCTGGCGTGGACGGGGGTGTGTACGAGGACGGCGTTGGAATACCATTGTGACAGACGGTCTATGGAGCTTTGTCCGCGGTGTGATGAGCCGTTGTCGGTGATCCAGAAGATGCGGTGCGCTGAGCGGTAGGGCTCTTGCGTCATTACCAGGTCCACCAACCGATGAAACGGCTCAATACCCGTCGTCGCATCACAGAGTCCGAACAGGCGTGCCTGGTGGACGTCCCACGCGGCCATATAAGCCAATGCACCTCGTCGCTCGTATTCGAACTCCACGCGCCTGCTTCGGCCAGGAGCGCACGGCCGCTCTTCGTGACAGCGTTTGCGCGCTTGTATGCTCGTCTTCTCGTCGGCGCAGAGCACATAGTCGTGCGGGCCCAGAGGGGCGCCTTCCCAGCATCTGTGATAGAGGTCGAGCACCCGTTCGGCCCTTTCGCTGAAGTGCTCTGCGCGCGGAAAAATCCAGCTTCGGTACGACCAGGGTTTGATCGCGTCGGCGCTCAACCAGCGCCACACCGTCGCGCCGCTGATTGTGGCAACGAGGCCGCGCTCCACGGCCTCCCGCGCGATCTCCGCGTAGCTCAGCCGCGACAGCGCAACCCCCAGCTCGCTTGGCAGCTCACACGCCAGCGCCTTGACCTCAACCGTGATCTGAGGGGGAAAAACGGCGCGGTCGACCGCGCCTGGGCAGGTCCTCCAAACCGGCAAGACCGCGCTCGAAAAACCGCTTCCGCCACTTGCTGACGACCTGCCGCGGCATGTCCAGCCGCTCACCGATCTCCTTGTTCTCGAGACCGCGTGCCGCCAGCAAGATGGCCTTGGCGCGGACCACCGTATAATACGCTGACGTATACCTGCTGGCGATACACTCGAGCTCTCGCCTCTCCTTGTCCGCGAGCACAATCGTGTAGGGGCTTCTCCTTGGCATAACGTGGCCCTCCTTCCGGAACACATTATACCATTCATTGCCCTCTTCTGTCCAATACTATACGCTATCGTATTTACGAATACCTGTACTAAGTGCCAAGAGTAGCGGGAAATCGGGGTGTTTTTGGCGAGTTGTGCTATCAGTATTACCCGGATTAGTACAGGCTTCGGGCAGAGGGTGAATTCAAATCATGAGGTGCTCTGGATGAAACCAGAATCTTCTCGTGTCGGCCTAGATTTCGATCCCCAAGGCGGCGTTGATGACGAGCTGGACGTCGAGGCGTTCACTTTACCGGCGCTCTTCGAGTCGCAGCGATATTATGTAGCGGTCGGCAACGTAACACCGGACGACTTGTGCTCTAGGAGAACGGAAGCGACACCGAAAAGCACAAAGGAAGATCAAGGCTGAAACGCTGGCGCGACGGAAAGCTCTTACTCTGGCGACAAAGAGGCCGATGATCTAGGCTCCAGCCAATGTTTGTCAACTGTTCTGAAGACGTACGGTCCAGAAACTGCCTCAGCTCCTCCTCGCTCAGGACGTCTCTGCGGCCTGTCGGTCAGCTGCCTCTTGTGGAGGAAAGTACTTCAGTATGAGGTCTTTAAGCGATATGCCATCGTCCTCCTCAATAACCAACGCACCCGCCGATTCCCGCCTTGCACTAATCCCGGGATGCTCTTTCTCGAGCTCCGCCAGCATGCTGTCGCGCTTCCTTACCGCCTGTACAAGGCGTTTGTTCTCCTTCAGCAAATCGTGCTGCATGAGCGCGTGCCGTATTTCCAGCTTAAGCTCCTCATCCTGCCATGGTTTCGTTATGAACCGGTACACTTCGCCTTCGTTTATGGCGGACATTGCCACCTCCATGTCCGCATAGCCTGTCAACAGGATTCTTATCGTGTCCGGGCATCTGTCCTTAACTTCCTTGAGAAACTCGACACCTGGCATCCCTGGCATCCGCTGGTCCGAGACCACAACATCCACCGGGTGCTGCGCCATCAAGGTCAACGCATGTGCACCGGTTTCCGCGGTTAAGATTTTGTATCTCTCCTTTCTTAGGAGCCGAGAAAGCGCGTTAAGAATCCCTTCTTCGTCGTCTACGAGCATCACCACATGTTCCGCTTGTTGTTCGTTCATCTCACACAGTCCTCCTGAACAATCTAAGCCGTCGCCCTTCCTACATTGCCCGGTTGTCGTGCTCGGACCTTCTTGTACGGTAGACAAACACCCCGCCAACTATGGGGTCAAATTCATGATAGTTCAGTATCTTCTCGATGTACGATTTCCGTAACGCCTCGTCCTTCGATGCGAGCAGTATCCCGCTGCTCGTGTACAGATCGCGCGCCAGGACGTGGCCTTCACGCAGTTCGTCCACCCCTATTTCCACTTCGGTCAGTTCCTCGGCCGCCGACCGTTTTTCGTCAAGAAACCTTAGAAACACGTCCGTGATTTTCGGGTCGAGTTGAGAGCCGCGTAACCACAACATGCGATCGCGTATCTTGCGTGCCATGTCTTTCTCGAACTCGGGCAGGACCTTCCTCTTGTAACGGAGCAGATCGTAGGCGTCCGCGACAGCTATGATGCGCGCGCCGAGCGGGATTTGTTCCCCGTGTATACCGTCAGGATAGCCTTTCCCGTCATAATGCTCGTGATGAGACCGTATGAGGTTCGACACGTCCTGAAGGCTTTCCACAACGCGAACGCTTGCCTCGCCCATGACGGGATGCTTCTTCAACCACTCATTGTCTCTTTTCGTACGCTGTGGGGGCGGTTTCTTCAGCACTTCATCGCTTATCCCTATTTTGCCGACGTCGTGAAGCAAGGCTGCAATCTCAATGGTCCGCGCTTGTGCTTTGTCAAGACCGAGCTTCTCGGCAACACCAACAGCACTCGCCGTGATGCGTTTTGAATGGCTGCCCATGTACGAATCCTTGAGCTGAATGAGCCCGACAAACACGCGGATCGAATCAACAAAGCTCCTGTTCAACTTCTTGTAGAGCCGTTCCAACTCATTGCTCTTCTTCTGAATCTCGGCGGTCCGCTCTTCGACCTTCTGCTCAAGGTTCTTGTTCAGTTCCTGCAGTTGGTCGTTCTGCTTGCCGATGAGCTCGTTGAGCCGACGGTTCTCCCGCGTGAGATCGAGTTCCTGCAACAACTCCCGGACCGTCAGCTTGAGCTGGGCATCGTCCCACGGTTTCATCATGAACCGATGAACCTGCCCCTCGTTTATGGATGCGATAACGGCGTCCACGTCGCTGTACCCTGTCAGAAGCATCCGGCGCGTCTCGGGCTGCAAATCTCTGACCCGCTTGAGCACTTCGACACCCGTCATGCCGGGCATCTTCTGGTCGGAAACGACCATGTCGACCTGTTCGGTCTCGAGTAGCTGGAGCACCTCATTACCGCTCGAGGCTTGCAGCAGCTTGTATCCTTCCCGCCGGAACAAACGATGGAGGGAACTCAGAATGTTCTCCTCGTCATCGACAAACAACACTGTGTGCTGACTCACCAGACTCTAGCCCTCATTCTTCCTCGTGCCCACACCACTCTCAAACGGCAGCCGTATTGTGAACGTCGTCCCTTTGCCTACTTCGCTCTCGGCCTCGATCGAACCGTTGTGCTTCTCCACAATCACATAAGCGATGCTCAGCCCCATACCCGTTCCCTCGCCCACCTCTTTTGTGGTGAAGAACGGCTCGAAAAGCCGGGGCATCACATCTTCAGGTATCCCCTTGCCCGTGTCCGATATCTGCACAACCACCTCGCCGTCTTTCTGAGATGTCTTGACCGCGATCTCTCCTTTGCCCTCTATCGCCTGGGCCGCGTTGACCATGATGTTCATGAACACCTGTTCGAGCTGACCCGCATGGCACTCAATCGGGCCAACTTCACCATACTCCCGCACTACTTCCGCCTTATACTTGATCTCGTTTCGCACAAGATTGAGCGTGTCCTCCAGCAAGGCGTTCACATCGGCCAGCGACGTGACGGCTTCGTCGATGTGGGCGAAGGATTTGAGGTCCTTGATGATCTTCGCCACACGCTGGAGACCAGCTTTGTTCTCCATCGATATTTTCGCCATGTCGTTCATAACGAAATCAATGTCGATCTCGGCCTCGAACGCCTCTATCTCCTTGCTGAGCGCGTCCCGCTCACTGGTCTCCGATGTTCTAAGACGCCTGTACTTTCCGAGCATCTCGGTTATGTCTTTGAGGTATTCCTCCATCGTGTTGGTGTTGCTCATGACGAAACCCACCGGGTTGTTGATCTCGTGCGCCACTCCGGCGGCCAACTCGCCTATCGCCGCCAGTTTCGAGGAGTGCAGCAGTTGCTCTTCGAGCCGTTTTTTCTCCGTTACGTCGTTCGCAGCGACGACGACCGCGCTGATGGTGTCCTTCACCATCACAGGGTATGACACCAGGTCCATCACCGTCGATGGACCAATTGATACAGCCGGCAGTTCCTGCACATCCCCGCTCGCGCGAACTGCATCCACCACCTGCGCGATCTTCTCGGTTGTCTCTGGAGGAAAGATCTCGCGGTACGGTTTCTCAAAAGACTTGTTGCGGAATTCCGGCAGCATCCGCAGGAGTTCTTCGGCGCGACGGTTCACAAGAAATACCTCGTCCGATTGACCCAAGACAAGAAGCCCGAAGTTGGCCTCTTCGATGACGCTTGCAACACGCGTGTGCGATATCTCCAGAGCCTTCGTCTGAAACTCCAGATCTTCGGTCCGACGTTTCACCTCCAGCTCCAACTCTTCCTTGCGGTGTTTATCTGCGCGTACCAGACGCGCAAATTCCGCAGCTCGCTCGACACACGTGGCAAGCTCTTCTATGTTTATGGGTTTGGTCAGATACTGGTACACACCATGTTCGTATCCGTCACGCGCAGTCTCGAGCGTGGGATAACCCGTCAGGATGATGATCGGCAAGTCGCTGTCTAGTTCGTGTATCTTGTGGGCAAGCTCGAGGCCGTCCATCTCGGGCATGGAGATGTCGGACACAACCGAAACGAACCTTTCGGGAACGGAATCTGATAACCTCTCGAGCGCTTCCTCCCCGTTCGCCGCGGTTGTGCAGGTGAAGCCCTCTGCGGAAAGTGCGTCAGATACGACCTCCCGCACATAGTCCTCGTCGTCGACCACTAATACGTTCTTCCCTCTGGCGTTCATGTGAATCCTCCGCCTTCACGTGCCGATTCGATCTTGACACGCCTACTGGCACGATCATCCATCCCTGCCTCCAGGCATCTCTTCCGGTTCCTCACGACTGTCATTATGGTAGTCGCTGCCTCCGCATCTCGTTCTTTCGTCATCGTCATAAGCGCAAGCACGGACTTGCCCGACATGACGACATGATGAAAGACGGCAGGACCCCCTGAAAACTATCATCGTTTCTCATTCTCTCTTGCTAGTCCAGCGATTTCGAATTGTCAGTCTCCCGTCCCAACTTCTGGATTGCTTCGTCCTCGTCCCCCTCTGCGTCCAGTACCTCTCGTATCTTCATCGCCAACCGCTCGGGTGTGAACGGCTTCTGCAGAAAGTGCACGCCCTCCTCCAGAATGCCATGGTCTAGAATGGTCCTGTTCGTATACCCGGAGACGTATAGAACCTTGAGGGCCGGGTAAGCTGCTTCCAGGCGTTCGTACAGCTCTCTGCCGCTCCCGTCGGGCAGCACGACATCTGTTACCAGCAGATTGACTCGGTTCTTCTTGTAATCGGTGAAGACGTGTTCTGCCTCGTGTATATTGGACGCAGCCAGAACCGAATACCCCAGTTCCTGAAGAGCGCGTTCCGCAATGAGCCGCACCGTATCTTCGTCCTCGACCACCACGATGGCCTCGGTTCCTACAGGTGTGGGACCTTTCGCCTTCTTCGCAAGCAGCGTCTCTGCATCAGCCGTCACGCGGGGCAAGTACACCTTGAAGGTGGTTCCCTTGCCAAGCTCGCTGTATACCCAGATGTTGCCTCCGTGCTGTTTCACGATCCCGTACACAGTCGCGAGACCAAGTCCTGTTCCTTCCCCTATCTCCTTTGTCGTGAAGAAGGGCTCGAATATCCTATCCTGTGTCGCAGCGTCTATGCCGCAACCGGTGTCCGTGACGGCCAGCATCACGTAAGGGCCAGGCGTCACGCCCGGACGACTCCTGGCATATTGCTCGTCGAGGGTCATGTTCTCCGTCTCAATGGTCAGTTTTCCTCCTGCCGGCATGGCATCACGTGCGTTGACTGCAAGATTCATAACCACCTGTTCTATCTGCGTCGGATCTGCGCGGACGTTGCCAAGCTCAGGAGCGGGAACAAACTGCAGTTCGATATCCTCTCCGATAAGCCGTTGGAGCATCTTGGATATGTTTGAGACAGCTTCGTTCAGATTGAGCACAATGGGTTCGAGCGTCTGAACCCGGCTGAAGGCCAAGAGCTGGTGAGTCAAATCAGCTGCGCGGATCGCCAACTCGCCTATCTGGGTGAGGTCACGGCACATTGCAGAGTCCTTCTCCATTTGCTTGAGCAAGAACTGTGAGAGACCCATAATACCCGTGAGAATGTTGTTGAAATCATGGGCTACACCACCCGCCAGTCGGCCTATTGATTCCAACCTTGACACCTGCTGAAGCCTCTTCTCGGTACGCTTCCGCTCTGGACTGGCGCCCTCGATAAGCACCCACTTGCCGTCTCGCTCAACAACGCAGAACTCGTGGTTACTGCACACATCGATAACTTCCTCGCTCCCACATCTATCGAGAGCATAGGTGCAACACGCCAGCAGCCGATACCTGTCAATGACAGTGTTTACTTCTTCTTCATAGTCGGCGAAACCCTTCCAGTCTGCGTTCTCAAGCCATGTTGTGTCGGCTGTTACCCGTGTCCCAGCGTAACCCTCGGCTAGAGCTCGATCACATTTCTCAGGCCAGGCGTCAAGAGCGTTCTGCAGACTAAGCTTGGCATCTTTGAGATACCATTCAGTGTGTGGGAGAATCTCTATTTGTCCCTTTTCGAGGTATCGATCAAAGTCAGGGACAGCCTTCCTCATCGCTTCCTTGACTTCTTCGCCCCTGCACTGTTCTGACGTGACGCAAATACAGAACTCGTTGTTTTCCAGTCCTGCCTTGAGATAAGGAACAAGTCTTTCGATCAGATCCTCTTTCCGTCTGTAGAGAAGGCAGAAGTGAGTCCCCCAAGGAACCTCCCCTATAACATCGACCCCCGTTTTCCTGAGGAACTGTCCCATCTTGGTCATCTCCTCCGTCTGTACCCTGCAGGACCATGCCGTCCGGGAACCTTGCCACCCGTTGGGCCCCAAAAACGTTTCGTTCAGTAACCCGCGGGCCTTCTCCGGCCCACTATTGGAACCGAGACCCATATGGGTCGCAGCTCGCTACGGGACATGGTGCTCCACTTATTATTGTAGCTCTCAACTAAGTAGACGCGGTATCCGTCCATTTTCTTACATCTTTTTTTGCATCACACTGCCGTCTCTTCTACCCACCGCCACACACTGCATCTCTACTTTGCCATCCACGACCGGAGACACATAGCCCATATGTGCGGCTGTTGGGTATTGCGCCGGCCTCGCAACCGGCTGTGAGATAAGCTATTACAGCTCTATGCCATGAGAGCAACCGTTTCGTGAGATCCCGGCAGACCAGGAATTCCGTGGAAAGATGAAGCGCTCTTTGGCGGGCTGAGGGTTGATTGTTGTGGCGCTGATGGATAGCGCAGGCGATGGAGTGTTCGGACGAAGTGAGTGTTCTTGAGTTATCGCTGAAGACGGACTAACTCCTTCGTTCCATGAATGAGATGCTCGAGGTATGGGGTGCGGTTCGGCTCAGTTCGGCTAGTCTAAACGAGCTGCAGTGAGAGATCGAGAGTTGACGTCAGCCGCCGGTTCGCCTATACTTGGGAAACCCGCCTGCGGTTGTCGCGAGCAGGGGGTATGGAAGATGTTGGTTGAGATGATGTTGGAGGAAACATGATGTGTCGACGAATCGTTCATGCGGCATTGGCGCTTACCATGCTCGTGCTGCTTGGCGACGCATGTGCGCAAGAGAACTGGCCGCAATGGCGCGGAGCAGATCAAAACGGTGTCGGCACTGCGACCAACCTGCCGGAGAGCTGGAGTGAAACCGAGAACATCGTCTGGAAGACGCCGCTGCCATCATGGAGTGGCGGCTCGCCGATCGTCTGGGACGACAAGGTCTTCGTGACGTCCCCGTCGAAGGGCAAGACGGGGCAGTCCGGTTCTCTGCTAAGCAGAGTAGGTCGTGGCGATGCCCGGAATCCCGGCGGCTCAAAGCTTCTTCTGATCTGTATCTCGAAGCGTGACGGTGCAGTCCTCTGGGAGCGCGAGCTCGATGACGGGAACAAGCTTTCCCGTAAACAGAACTCCTCGTCGCCGTCGCCGGTCACGGACGGCACCCATGTGTGGGCTGTCACGGGCACGGGTGCGGTGGTTGCGTTCGACATGGAAGGCACGGTCATCTGGAAGAGAAACCTGGAAGAAGATTACGGGACCCTTGGTTTGATGTTTGGCTATGCGTCTTCGCCGTTGTATCACGACGGGAAGCTTATCATTCAGGTGCTGCACGGGTACAGGACCGACGAGCCATCCTACATCGTAGCCTTTGACGCCCTAACGGGAGAGGAGCGTTGGCGTGAGGAGCGTGCGACGGACGCTGTCTCAGAATCTCCCGACGCCTACACAACCCCTGCCTTGCTGCGACACGGCGGGGAAACACAGATTGTTGTCTCCGGCGGAGACTATGTGACAGGCCACGATCCTGAGACGGGCAAAGAGATTTGGAGGGCGGCGGGATTGAATCCCAAGGAGCGGAACAACTATCGCATCATCCCTTCGCCCGTCGTCGTGGACGACATGATCTACGCGCCTACTCGCAAGAAACCTCTGCTGGCATTGCGCGCGGGAGGGGTGGGAGATGTTACTTCAAGCCACCTTGTTTGGAAGTGGGACGAGTCGGGCGGGCCGGATGTCCCCACTCCCGCGTGTGACGGCGAGTATTTCTACATGGTCGATGACCGCGGATCGGTCGTCTGTCTGAACGCCAAGACAGGCGACGTTATCTGGGGACCGGAACGAACCGCGCGTGGAACCGTAAGCGCGTCACCGACCGTCGCTGATAACAAGCTATACATCACGAATGAAGATGGGGTCACCACGGTGCTGGCAGCGGGTCCGGAGTTCAAAGTGCTGGCGACAAACGAGCTCGACGCCGGCTACACGTTGTCATCGCTCGCAGTGTCGGGGTCCCATCTCTTCCTGCGAACCGATACGCACCTGTATTGTATTGGAAAGAAGACGGAGTAGCGGGGTCAGCACTTGGTTCCGGGCGGTCCCGGTTCTTTACTCGGCGTCCGCGCCCCGGAGAGAAGTTCCTTTCCCGCCTCAGTTGAACGCCATGTTCCAAATGCCGAACGCGAAGAAGCTTGTTACGGGAAACTTGGTCTGATACCGGACAAACTCAACGTGGCCGTCCATGTAGAGCACATTGCACCCGCCCGGGACATGGTTAAACTCATCAGCGAGTTGCCCGGGATCGCCGGAGATGGCGTCCCACATAATCGGGATCTCGCTTGTCGCTTTCGTGCTCGCCGCCGGATTGTTGATGTCGGTAACCAGGAACCGCTCGATGCCCACGCGCAGCCGGTACATTGTCACGTCGGTTCCGTCAAGTCGCTTCCCTGTCAGGTCGTTGTCTGTCGAGCCGTTCCGCCGGTTCCCCAACCATGATTGCGCGAACGTAATCCAATCGTGGTCCTCTTCGAGCAGCCAGCCAAAATAGTTGTAGCTATACCCAATAAACGTCGGCTGCAGTTCGCCATTGAAGATGCGGAACGTCATCTCTTCTGCCGCGTCCGGGTCTGCTTCCCCGTCGGACGGGCACACACGTATCCCCGGATCGGACACATACTCGGGATACATGGATTTCCCATCGCACATTGCGTGGGCGCTATCGTTGAAAGCGTCGGAGAAGAAATCACCGGTTCTCTGCAGGAACGGGAACCGACCGTTCCACTCGTTTGCGTACATGGTGTAGGTAAGCCCCCACTGTTTCAGGTTCCCCTGACAACTCGCCCTTCTGGCAGCCTCTCTCGCTCTCGCGAGCGCGGGCAGGAGAATCGCCGCCAGAATCCCGATGATAGCGATAACGACGAGCAACTCGATCAAGGTGAAACCGCGATGTTTCGATGACATCACTGCCTCTTTTTGCATTCCCGTAACGACAGTGTGGAAGGGATCTGTACTTACGCTCCACCCACCACCCTTTTTCCAATCTGGTGAGGACTATAGTGAACGCCAAGGACAATATACCATCTGCGGTCGATTCTGTCAACGAAAGGATGCGTCCTGCCTCGCGATCCACAGCGCGGTTGGACGTCGACGGCTCTCAGCGAAGCGTCCGGGTATTCTCTCCCAACACAATCAACCACAAAGGCCACCGCATCATCATTACCATGACGGCGAATGCCGCGGTCGGCATCGGTGCGGATGACGGTACGGTGGGACTATTACTGGCCCAGCAGGGTCAACATATTCTAATGGATTGGCAAAGAAAGGGCTTTCAGATAGGCGTTTCCTGATTGCTACGATCCCAGAGCTTTCGCGGCGGCGTATGCGATGCCCTGGGCGTTAAGAAAGACGTCGTTTGCGAGCACCTGCCGGTCTTGGTCGGTGAGCGTGATACCGCAGTTCGCTGCCTGGGTGGCGAACGATCTGCGGACGCCTTCTTCGGCAAACGCTGCGAGCTCGTCGCCGGCAAGTTCTGCAGCGACGGCTTCGTTCGTGATGGTCTCCATCGAGCCTATCGACCAGAGCACCTGTTCGGCGGCGTCATCGACAGGGGTGACTTCGCCGAAATGGGTCAGGTACACGCGGTCGGCGCCGGTCGCGACGATTCTCCTGACACTGGAGCGCGCTTCATCGGGGTCGAAATGGGGAGGCGCGCAGCAGTACTCGACAAACGGTTTTGTTCCGCGCTGCAAGAACGGATACGCTTCGCCGAACGCGTCTCCGGTGAAGACCGCGTCCGAGCCCGAGTCGTGAATGCAGATGTGGTGTCTTGCGTGACCGAGAACGTGCATGAAGGTGAACGTGCGGTCGCCGAACTCGATCGTTTCGCCGTCTTGGACGGTACGGACCCGAGCAGGGTCGACGGGCTCGATCGTGCCGTATGTTGCGTTGAACACCGCTTCACCGTAGATCGCTTTGGCACCCGCAACAAGCCGTGACGGATCGATGAGGTGCCGTTCGGCACGCGGATGTGCGATAACAACGGCGTTGGGGCACCGGTCGAGCAGTGCCGAGGTACCTCCCGCATGGTCCAGGTGCAGGTGGGTGATGATGGCGTACTCGACCTGTTCGGGACGCAGTCCGCGGGCTTCCAACGCGTCGATGAGCAGCGGCACTGCGAATGCGGTGTTGTTGTCGACGAACGCCGCGCGGTCGCATTCGACGATCAGGTACGCGGCGGCAAACTGCGGCATCATGTAGTTGCAGTCGACCGTGACGACGGAATTGGGTTTGGGGTTCTCTCTCATACTCTTCTCCGGTTGCTTTGAAACTGAGCTTCCCTATGATATGTGTTCCGTATCCCCAACGCAAGCCGTGTGCGGGTGAAAGAGGTTCGCGCAGTCTGTCGTTGGAGTAAGCTTGTCAGCCGCAGCGTCTCGACGCTCCCTCACCCCAACCCTCTCCCGGCGGGAGAGGGCGGGAGTAGGCGCAGACTTCCAGCCTGCATGAGCGTGGGCTCAGTTCTTCAATGCAGGCAAGATGCCTGCGCTACGCTGAACCCTTATCATTGGTTCCTTCTTGTTGGAAATGTCGTTGATCAGACATGTGGCTCATATGAAGCGTTGGAAGATGGTTGTGCTTAGCCCTGCGGTTCTAACTGCAGCGTGTGCGGCCGTGATGGAGGTGATTGACGCGGTATACGCTGACAAGCTGCGGTTCGATACAACTGGCAGGTACGTCTGTATCGATTCGATGCATATAGGCGACAAACGCCAACTGTACCTGCTCGACGTGAGCGGTATCGTTACCGCAACAAGGTAGCGGCCGGAACAGAGCAGCCGGTCAGCATACCGGGAAAGCGAACAGGCAAGGGGCGAGGTGAAAACCTCGCCCCTTGTTTTTCCAATGCATACGCTTCGGCGTCAGTAGCTTTTTCTCTCGTTCCCACGGTCCTCCGTGGGAATGCATATCGCCCTACCAGTCCCGGCAGACATCCAACAGCCCCTCGCGCCCCGTAGGTATCCGTTCCCACGGAGGACCGTGGGAACGAGCGTAAACCCCGTTTCGGGCATTACCGTTTCAACTTGCAGGAGTTGAATGCAGTTTCAGAACCGTCCCGTTAGAACTGGGCCATGTCCAGGATGCGCCAAGCGCCGTCTGCGTCCTTCTTCAGCGTCAACTCCATCATCAGACTGCCCATCGCGCTGTTGTACTCGATCGGCCCGGCTGTCGCCGTCTCGCCCTCGATGACGATCTCGCATTCTTCGTCGTTGACCTCGACATCGTCGAGAAAGCCTTGATCGACAGCCATCTCGAAGAACTCGCCGAGCTGATCCTTGGTCGCGCCGTCCTGCCCTTCAAAGTCATCCGAGATGGTCGCCAGAACCTTCTCGACGTCCTGGGCCAGCAGGGCTGCGTTGTAGTCCGCAACCGCACCGGCTGCCAGCTCCTCGTCGGTCGGGCCCTTGCCGATGATCGCGCACCCACAGACCAGCACCACCACCATGGCGGCTGCCAACACCGTTGCGATCCTTGAGTTACCCATTCGTTCCTCCTTTCCGCTGTTGCCGGGAGCAGAGACCGTCTC
>Ga0114922_10003420_pt1 | contig 14797 bp, 8 predicted proteins | sample AartaG_FD_100975 | JGI IMG/M metagenome (GOLD analysis project Ga0114922, IMG submission 100975) | Deep subsurface microbial communities from Aarhus Bay to uncover new lineages of life (NeLLi) - Aarhus_00045 metaG | ecosystem: Environmental > Aquatic > Marine > Oceanic > Sediment | place: Aarhus...
CACCTTCATCCTTATCTTCAGAGATGATGCACCTCGTGGGAGCGCCCATACCCGGCGCCGCCAACAGCCAGGTGACACAGTAAATCACACAGATGAACACGAAAAGTCGCCTAGCGCCTTTTCTGCCCTCTCTGGCGGTCAGAGGTCTTTTCCACGTCGGCATCGATACCATTTCTCGTCCTCCTTGTCCGCAACGGACCTTCTCGGGCCTCTGTGAACCAAACTCGAGCCAAGTTACATAGTGCCCTTGACTCACAAACGTAGCCTCAGCAGCATCCTGACGGATTGCACTCACTTCTCATGGGCAATCATTCGCCCGGCGGCGGACCCCGCCGGCGCGCATGGCCAAGGCAACCAACAGGAACTTCCGCCCAGCGCAGGTTGCGCCCGCGCCGCCAAGGGAGGCTGACCGCAATGACGATGGGGCTTTCTCCATGTCTGCGGTTTGAGCAGACCCTTTTCCGATCAGCTGCGGACCTAAGAACCGATGGGAATCTCCCGGAGCCCACCACGCCCGGCCCGGCTATTCCTCCCTGCCTGCCGACAGGGGCGGGTCGCTATCTCGCCTTGCCCGCTGCCGCTTCACCGGACATCTCAATTGTATCACAGCATCTCGTCGCGTCAAGCCCGGCGAGATATCACACTCAAATTGGGACGTGATGTCCATCTCTCCTCTGTATTCACAATCCACCACATCCCTGTGGACGTCAAGATAGCGCACCGGAACTCGAGTCCGTAATTACTTCCGATGCAGCTGATCAATAAAGTATACACCATGAAATGCCGGTTGTCAAGTATTCTTTTTGTTTTTTTGGCCAATTCCACAGTGCTCGATCCGTAAACGATTGCGGCTCATTGCCTTACACTCCAAGAAAAAACTCTTGAATGACGACAAGAAATTGGTAATGTCCCATACGCAGCGGTCTACGGTTTTAGGGTTCCAGATATATGCCGTTCCCCTTCGTGTGCCGGGACCGTAGGACCATGGGACAATAGGACCATGGGGAAGCGGCAGAGCACAGCTGAAGAGAAGGCGGAAGGCTGGATCTCCCGGGACGCAATGCGCCGTAATTCCGGGAGAAACACGGCGGCCCTGCATTGCCAACTCATTGGTTGGCAACAAGGAATCGCGAAAGCCCTTTGACCTCAACCGCTTTTGAAAAAAAGAAACTTTCTGCTTGACATTCGCAATTCCACGTGGTATACTTCTGCATGGCACTGACAAAAGGCTGTGGTTCCCGCAAGCGTAGCAGGACGCTAGCGGCCACGGAATGGGAAAGCCCCGGCAAGTTGTCGGCCAACATAGCGTTTCACACCTTGATCTCAATTTGACGGCAAATCGCTGGGTCGAAAGCTCTTAAGTGTCTACCGCAGAAGTGGTTTGGGGCCTCATGCGAGGTCCTCGGGCGGTGAACGCACGGATGAACCGCAGAATCTACGCGCCGTTACAGCGCGAGTGTGCACGTCGGTAGTTGGAGCAGATTCAAAAGTACGACAAGATTCGAGGTTGTTCTCTGCCAGGAACGATGTGGTGCTTGGCTAGTAGCGAGGAAGACCAGATGAGAATTCAACTGTTTGCGAGAGGAAGCGTGGCAGTGTGTACAGCCATAGCGGTGTCACTGTCGCTTAATGCAGCACTTGGCGGGGAGCCAATGGACCCCGAGAGCCTGATCGCCCGACTTTCAATGCCATACAACAACGCTCTTGTCCGGGGCGATGTGCCGGTGTTTGGTGTCGCCGCGGGCACGGATTTCGATGTCTACCGTGTGGAATATGGTGCAGGACTCTCGCCCAAGGAGTGGCACCTTATCCACGTCTCGCCTCAGCCGCAGCCCTCTGATCCGTGGGCTGCAGGGAAAGTGACATGGAGTCGGGATAAAGGGGCGCGGGGGAACCTGGCTACCTGGCCAACGGGGCTGACATCTTACGACTATCCAGGGCAGAAGGAGGGCGTCAATGGTATTCATACGCTTCGCCTTGTAGTTGAGGGGAAGTGGGGCAACACGGCCGAAGCAAGGGTAACTGTAAATGTAGGTCGTGTGATTCTAAAAGACGCTGGCGGGGCCGCCGAGAGCAGCGACCACCGGGCCTTCGTGCATGTGGATGCGGACTCTATTGCCGCTCCTTTCCAAGTAATGTCCATCCAACCAATTGATCCTGTCGATAATCCTGCGATCATCGAACTCAAGCCGCCGAAAGGTTTCATTCCTGTTGGAAAGACATACGAATTCCGTCCGCCGGGCGGTGCAGGGGGCCTCAGACTCATAAAGCCGATCCGGTTGCGAATTCAGTATAGCCCCGAAGATACTCACCAGAAAGACGCCGATGACAACGCTAGGGAACTGCCTGAGGACAAGCTCGGGATTTATGCATACATGCCCGTGCAAGAGGAATGGGCCCGGTTGCCGGGGTGCAAGCTCCTTCCGAATGAAATCAGCGTGGAATTGAAGGAGATCACACGTTACGTCGCATTCTATGCCATAATGGCGGACATCACGCCGCCTGACCCGCCGGAGTTCAGCCCGGCAGTAAAATCTACTAACATGAGCACGGTGACCCTTTCGGGGCAAGCGGAACCTTCTGCCGTAGTCGAGATTTATCGCGAATCTTCGGATCTCGCAGACCAGGAGAAACCCATCTCAGCAGCACAAGTCGACGCAGAGGGGCTCTTCACTATTCCGGCGTTTGAATTGAGGCTCGGCGAGAATACCATAACAGCGAGAACGACTGACGGGGCGGGGAACGTCAGCCAACCGTCGCAGCCGGTCAAGATCGTGAGGGAGGCCCATCCGCCGAAGTCAGTCAAACAGGTTAAGATTCTCGGCAAGCCTAAGGCCGAACGTGGCGATAGGCTATTAGTTAGATTAGTGGGCGAGGATTCCGATGCCGGTGTGAATACCGCGTGGGCGAAGATCCTCAGTGAGAGCGACAACAGAGGGTTCGAACTCGAGTTGAAGGAGACAGGGCCGACTACCGGAATCTATGTCGCGACGGTCTCAGTCGGCAAGGAGTCAGATCCGGGAAGCAAAGTGATTGCCGCCTTGAAGCACGGAGAAAAGATCAGCGTTACGTCCGTGCAGGACGACAGCAAATTCGCCGTGGTGGAGTACGTGGACACTGTTCCGCCGAAAGCGCCTGTGATTGATTCCCCTACGCACCCCAGCGCTTGTCAAGACACATTCGAGGAGGCAAGCAATCCGTTAGGCGGGTGGGCGAATGTGGACGATGAGCATGGGGCAGCGCTCTCCCGCGAGACCGTCGATGGCAACACGTACCTGAAGCTTACCAAACAGAAATCCGGCGGCGCGCACTTAGGCGCAGGCAAGAAGATTTTTTACAACGCTTCTGAGTTGCCTTTGATCTCGTTCGATTACCTGATCAACCCCGAAGTAACAATGGACCTGCAAATCCGGACGTCAGGATCCGTAGTCGCGATCCCCCTTAGCGACGACAAAGACAAGAAGCTGTCTTGCGGGGGGGAAGCCAAAGAACCCAACTCCCCTTTCGTTGATTTCGTCTCCGACGGCAAATGGCACCACGCAGAGCTCGATTTTGTCAGCGTTGTCCCTCGATCATGTCGGTGGGGCGGGTCGGAGGTTGATGAGATACAATTCATCAACTGGGACAAGACCGGCTATAGAAGGTGGGAGCTCGGCCGAACGGGCCGCAAAGGGTCGTATTATTGCATCGACAACTTCCGTGTCCTTGGTTACGGCGGGTCGGAAGCAACGTTCAGTTGGTCTTCGCAAGACGACAACGGCATCGCCGGCTACAGCTACATGCTTGACCAGCAGGCAAACACTATCCCACCCGAGAAGGTTAGAACCGAGACGACCAAGACCTACGCCGATCTGGCTGACGGGCGATGGTACTTTCATGTGCGGGCGCAAGACAAGCTCGGCCACTGGGGTCCGGCGAACCATTACATGATTCTTGTGGACACCACTCCGCCGACAGCCGAGTTCATCAACGGACCCCTTGAAGGAAAGATGGCCTGGGCCGAACCGATACGGATCAAGACGGACGATGGCGACGGTTCGGGCATCAAGCCTTATTCCGTCACGATGAAGTTCAACGGCCGGGAGTACGGCATGTCCTCGAAGATGATGAGCTATGATCTGAAGACAGAGCTGATCACATTCGATTTCAAGAAAGGTCAGCCATATCAGATGCTGTTTGCGGACGGCGAGAAGGTGCATGTGGAACTGGGGGCCGCAGCCGATTGTGCCGGTCATCTGATCGAGAAACCCGTGTCCTGGTCGTATGTGGTACGATCGCCACTGAAGGTCACCCCGGCTGCCCCTGACGGCAGTAATGGCTGGTATGTTACTCCGCCGCAGATTGAAATGGGCGTAACTGGGGACCCATGGGTGGCCTACGAGTGGGCTATCTCCCCAGAGCAGGACGAACTCTTCCAAAAAGGCAACAGCATCAACGTCCTCAAGATCGGCGTGACGGATAAGGACGGCAAGACCCAGCAATACGGCAAGCCTTTCAAACTGGACACAACCGTACCGAAGGTCAAAGCCATCTTCAGAGGCGCACAGGGCACAGAAAAGAAACCGACGATTGTGCTCGAGCACGACGATTATGCGGTGGCGCCGAATCCGGGCGGGCTGAACTGCCGGCTCTACGAGACCAGCGATTTCAGCGGTGGGCCGGCGTTGTCGTTGGAGAAAGCCGATCTTCGGCTGGAAGGGGTTCCAAACGATGTCATCAAGAAGTCGCGAAGCATCCGTTGGAGCGGACGATGGTTTCCCCCAGAACCGGGTACCTACAAAGTATTCCTTAAAGCGGGCGATAAGCAGAGAGTCCGGCTCGCCATCAATGGTGACATCATTCTGGACAGTTTGAACGCCGAGAAGGACAAACAGGAGGTCTCGGCCGAGGTGGTCTTGAAGCAGGTGATGAATCCTGTGGAAATCCTGTGGAACGCAGAGGATGAAGTAGGCCGACCCCAGTTTGGCATTTATTGGCAGACGAAGACCGTTGCCCGTCGGGAATTGAACAGCAAAGAGCTCTTCGCCCTGAGGAATCTTGCCAAGGTGCTGTATCAATGGGACGATGGGGAGGAGACGGAATACACCGCGCCCTTGATTGCCCCTGCGGGGAACCACATTCTCCAATACTATGCGATAGACGAAGCCGGGCACAAAAGCGAAAAGAAAAAGCTGGAATTGGTGGATGGCTCACCTCAGTGAGGCTTCAGCGTCATGCGGGCGCCGTGGGTTACTGCGCCGAGGAGCGCCTGACTGTGAACCGGAGCAGATACGTTCGTGCTCACCTCTTCTTCCTTCTGTTGATGATATCTGTACCCGCCGCCTGGAGCGAGGACATACACCCGGTCCGCATCTCCATCTTCGTGAGTAAGGATTGTCCGGCCTGTGCTGTCATCGGGAAGAAGAACATTGCTGATCTCGCCCGGAAGCTCGGCTGCTCAATTGAACCGAGATACATTTCCATTGATGAAGAAGAGAACTACGACCTCCTGATTCGCCTGGAGCAGCAGCACAATGACGAAGGCAATGAGGTCCCCGTTGTGTTCATCGGGAGGCACGTTCTCGGCGGCGTGAAAGAAGTCGAGGCGAGATTTGAGCAACTTGTAGGTCAGTACGCGAAGTCAGGTGGCGCCCAGTCCTATCCCGAGTTGAAATCCGCCGGCCCGCTCGCACATCAGGCGCCGGCAGTCGCTGGTGCAAAACCCATCTACATAGCCTACTTCGACTCCCCCGGCTGCAAGCAATGCCGTCGGATGCAGTTCATGCTGCAAAGGCTTCGCCGTGACTATCCAACGATCCAAGCCAGAACGTTCCTGGCGACCGATCGGGAAAGCCAGATTCTTCAGGAAGCCATGTTCGCCTCGTTGAACGTCCCGCAGGACAGGCGTTTGCTTACCCCGGCGTTCATTGTGGGGAACCGCCCGTTCATCCGGGAAGAGATCACGGATCGCAAGCTACGCGAGTACCTCGCCAGTGTGGTTGCCGTTGGCACAAAATGCCCATGGTCCGAGAGCTACGACCTCGCAGCCGCAGAGAAAAGGCTGCGTGCGCAGCTTCGAGCGCTCGGCGCCGGAGCGGTCGTCGTCGGCGGGCTGATCGACGGCATCAATCCTTGTGCGTTCGCCACGCTCATCCTGTTCATCAGCTACATGGGCTCCGCCGGCCGCGAGCGCCGCAAACTCATGGCCATTGGCCTGTCCTTCATCGCCGCCGTTTTTCTTGTCTATCTTGCTGTAGGGCTCGGGCTCATGGAAGTGGTAGCTCTGGCCGACAGAATCCCCTACCTCGATGCCGTCATCACGTGGGGCATCGTTGCCCTGTGCGTTGTCCTTGCCATTTACAGCCTCAGCGATGCCATCAAGGCTGCGCGCGGCAAGCATCGGGAGATCACACTTCAACTTCCCGCCGGCGTGAAGGGCAGAATACGCAGTATTCTGATCCGGTTCAGGAAAACACGTTACCTGATCCTCGGCGGCCTCCTGATTGGCGGGCTGATCTCCCTGTTGGAGCTTGTGTGCACGGGCCAGATTTACCTGCCGCTGATCAAAGTGATGGTTTCTACAGGCGGCCCCGACAGAACACGGGCGCTATCGCTTCTCCTCCTCTACAACCTGTGTTTCGTAATCCCGCTGCTGGTGATATTCCTATCCGCTTGCTGGGGTGTGACATCGCAGCGATTGGGAGTGATCCTGCGCAAACACATGGCTGTGACAAAGGTTGTCACCTCTTTATTTTTCCTCGTCCTCGCGGCCCTGATGGTGGGGAGCAAATACTATTGGCAGGTGTAAAATGATGCATCGTACTTCGTCTATGACAGTCATCCTTGCGCTGTGTTGGGTGCTCCCCGTGATAGCCGATGAGCCACCGGGCAAACCGGTGATGGTGCTGCCTGAGGAGAAGTGGGACTTCGGCACTCTCGAGCAGGGGCAAGTAGCCAGGAAGACGATTGAGGTTAAGAACGCCGGCACAGCCGATCTATTGATCAAATTCGTCCGATCTTCTTGTTCCGCGTGCGTGGGCAACGTACCCGATGTCGCCCCTATCGCGCCCGGGCAGTCCGGCAAAGTCGTCCTGACCTTCTACTCCAAAGGACTCGAAGGCCCACAGAACAAGACAGTATACATCCACGGCAACGATCCTGAGAACCCATACAAGACCGTCACTGTCGTGGGCACGGTCAGGGCAGGTCCGAGAGGTGAGATTCGCGTTGCTCCCGAACAGGTCGACGTAGGCCTCGTGGTCAGGGGCAAAGAGTGTGTTCGTGCACTCACTGTCCGCAACATCGGGAAAGCCCCGTTGACCATCAAAGAAATCACGGGCTCCGAGCTCTGCACTGTAACGAACATCCCCAAGGAACCGATTGGGCCCGGGGAACAAGCAGAGATCAAACTATCCCTAGATACCGCAAAGCTCAAGGGCCTCATCAGGGAGGTCATCGTTATCCAGACCGACGACCCGATCACGCCGATGAAAACAGTCATGATCGTCGGCTACGCCTCGGACAGCAGTCCGGCCTTCGGCACCGGCAACAGGGTCACCATTTGGCCCGAAGGCGATCCCGTGAAAGTTCCCGGCACAGACGGCGTTTTTTTTCGCAGCTACAAGGTCGCCAACCGTCTTTCATCGGCCATAACCGTGGCTATCGCTGATGAGAAAGGGGTGTGCGGACCGGGCAACAGCAAGGAGATCATTCCCGGCGAGGCGGCGTCTTTCGCGGTACCTGTCAGCGGCAGCGGTGCCAAAGGGGCCATTCCGTTGACCATCTTTCTGCCCTCAGCATCGCCAAAGGAATAGCACCCGAATGGTTTAACCTACCCCACTGAGTCATGATGGGAGGAGCGGCGGCGAAAAAGAATCTTATTTTTCACGCATGATTATCGTACGGCGTGCGTTATAAATACGGAAACACCGTCACAATGTAAGCAGGGGGGACAGCAAGTGTCTGATGATATCACCCTGTTGCGGCAGTATGCCCGAACCCATGATCCCGATGCTTTCTTAACCCTGTTCAACCGTTACGCAGGCTTGGTGTACGGGACATGCCTGAGAGTGGTGGGAAATCCACATGACGCAGAAGACATCGCGCAAGAATGCTTTCTGGAGCTCGCCCGTAACGCTGGGGCTGTCTCGGGGGCAGTACCCGTATGGCTGCACGTTGTGGCCACGTCCCGGTCACTTGACGCCCTTCGACGTGCGGCCGTGCGCAAGCGCAGCGAGGAGGCGGCAGTGATCAATAATGGTGCCGCAATCGAAGTTGCTTGGCCCGACGTTGCCCCGCAGGTGGATGAGGCGCTGTCTCACCTGCCTGAAGAGCTGCGTGTCGCCGTGATCCTTCATTATCTTCAGGGCCACAGCCAGAGCGAGGTTGCAGCGGGGTTGGGCCTTCACCAAGGGACTGTCTCGCGGAGGCTTGAGAAAGGCGTCGGCGAGCTGCGCAAAGAGCTGAAAAAGGCAGGCCTGGTCGTTTCGGCCGTGGTGCTCGCGATGCTGCTCAGGAACAACGCTGCCCAAGCGGCCCCTGCAACACTGATGACGGCCCTGGGGAAAATCGCCCTCGCAGGAGTAGGCGGGGAAGGCGGCGGGGGCGCCGTTGCGCCAACCGTTCGTTCAGTCCCATCCTCCGACGCCGGCGCGTCAGGTGTTGATTCAGCCTTGCCGTCGGGCTCACCCGGGGGTGGATCCTCCGGCGCTCGTATTGCCTTATATGTAGCCGTGGCGAGCGTCCTGGCCGTTGTCGGAGTTCTCGTTGCCGCAAATGCTTTGCCGCGGGCGTCCCGCAAACCGGAATCATCTACATCCGCTGTACCTGTTGCACCCGATCCGGCACGCAGTGCTTTTGGAGCAAGCGCGCTTGGTATCAGTGTCCCGGCCCCCGCCAAAGAAGGGGTCACTGAGGGCTTGGTGCCCGGGGGAAACTTGGGAGAACACCCCGGCGTGTCTTCCTCAATTACGCCGGCCCCCATAGAACACGAAACAAGGGCCCGAGATGCAAATGCGGGAGCGCCAAGCCAAGAGGACGTTGGTGACAGTCTAATAGCTGAAGGGCAGGTTGCGGTACCGCCCGAAAGGCACGCTGCAGATGGTGGCACTGATGCAGGGGAGTCTTATCTCGCGGCAGACCCGAGCTTTGTGCAGAGCGACGCGAGACAGTTGGTGCGTAGACCTGATCCCCTGGATTATCAGCAATAATTGCTTTTGAGGAAGTGCAAGAATGAAGGCTCCGGGAGATTTCCATCGGTTCTCAAGTCCGTAGCTGATCGGAAAAGGGTTTGCTCAAACCGCAGCACAGTGTGTGCGGTTGGCTCCGTGATGAGTATACTTTGTTGCATAGGAGAGCGAAAAATGACTGGAAAACGATTGGTATGCCTTTTCGTGTTCGCAGCTATACTGCTTTGCAGCGGACAGGCTTTGGCGGTGGACTGCACCGTGTGCACAGAGTGTGCGGCGGACCCGTCGTTCACGCAGAGGGATGCTCGTAATCCGGCGATGGTGCAACTGCTCAAGAACGCCCCTGCGGAAATCCAGGAAGAGGGCGTGAGTGCGGTTGTCATCCTTTCGGATGTCGAGTGTGGCTGCGATACACAGGCAAGCCCCGACGGAGAGGTCAGCGGTGACGCAGAAGAGGCCAAGCGAACGGTCGTGCTTGTGGGTGGTGAGGGCGGCAGGTCGAGCTTCGAGGTGACCGGGGCCTTGCCGGCCGAGGTGAAAGCCATTGTCCCGGTCAAGTGATCGGAAGCGTTCGGATTGGCGTTCCTGATCACACTTGACCATAATCGATTCCTTGTGTAAGATTGTGCTTGGCGCGAAGTCTGGGATTTCAAAGGAGATGGAAAAATGAAGGCTAAAGGAGACTGTTATCGCGCTGCCGTCGTGCTTCTGGTTGTCGTATGTGTAGGCATTGTGTGGGCTCGGCGGGCCGCCGCCACAGAGCCCGACTTCTACAGATGTCTAGGCAGCTCGGGGTGGGCTGAGGGTTCGTGCCCGGGGGAGTGCGACCCCATCCAGTTTCAAATCAAGAAAGGGGGAGTTGTTAAGGCTGGCCCCACCACTGACAACCCCTGGACGTGGACCTGGCAGGAAGCCTGGGGGACAGGCGATTTCGTCGTGGAGTGCTCTTGCAACAGCGGGACCAACTGGAGCACCGTGGCGACGTATACTGTTTTCGAAGTGGAGATTGATACAGCGTTCCCCGCCTTCGTGGCCAAGGATGAAGATCTGTCGCTGGATTGCACAGTGAACGGAACCACGGGCGGCACATTCAGTTGGACCAAGGTGACCGGGCCCGGCAATGTAACCTTCAGCCCAAGCGCCACCAGCGAGGACCCGACCTTCTCGGCAGACGAGACGGGCGCGTACACCGTCAAAGTGGAGTACACGAAGGAAGGGGTAACTTGCGATGATACGTCGGGAAATATCTACGTTTTCGACGTGGACATTACCACGCCGGCGGCCTTCCCCGCCCACGTGGCCAAGGATAAAGATCTGTCGCTGGATTGCACTGTGACACCGACTGAAGCCGGGGGCGGCACATTCAGTTGGACCAAGGCGAGCGGGCCCGGCGATGTGACCTTCACTGAAAGCGACGATCAGGACCCTGACTTTTCGGCGGACACGAAGGGCGATTACACCGTCAAAGTGGAGTACACGAAGGGCGGGTCAACTGCCGATGATACGTCGAGCACCATCACCGTTTGCGACGTGGAGATAACCGCGGTTGATATCGTTGGGGTTGACCAGACAAAGAACATGACTGCGACTTACCACCCGGAGGCGGGCGTTCTTGACACGACCACCTGGAGCATCACTGCGGGCGGCGCTTTCGCGACCCTCGACGACACGAATGAGGAATCCTGCAAGATAACGGGTGTTGCCGAGGGGACTGCTACGGTCAAGGTCGTTTATTACTATTCAGCCGGTAGCGTGACATGCGAAGATACGCACAACGTGGAGGTCACGACATGCGCCGTCGTCTCGTTTAGCGTGGACTGTTCCTGCGAGAGGAGGAACTTCCTTAACGTGGCTAAGAATGGGATCTTCGAGGTAGCCTTCGACAAGGATGGAGACCAGGGAGAGGTTACGATCAAAACAGTCCCATTCGCATTGACTAACTACTGCGAAAACCATCCCTACTGGAGCGACGGCCTCGGCAGGGACAACGAGATCGAGGTAGATGCTCCAGCATTGAACACAGTTCCCGACGTGCTGTATGATTATGCACCCAGCAGCGCGGAATACACGGTTAAGGATTGTGTGAACAATGTTAATGGCGAGACCATCACAATAAAGAGCTATCCGTCTAATGAGAAAACTTATACCGCAGAAACCTACGAGATCGTTGAGAAGAGCTGGGACACAGACAACTACTTTGATACGTGGTGGTCCGCTAAACTTAAGGTGAAGGCAGAAGCGAGTTACGGCTTCACGGAGTACTTCCAAGAGGATACAACGGGCCCCGGTGTACACTTCCACGGGGGGTACTACATCTCTGCCAGTGCCTACGTCGACCTCGGCATTAAAATACCGATCCCCGTAAGTTGCCTTCCGCCAGGCATACTCAATGTGTGCATTGATGTCAAACTGGACGGCAAAGTATTGGGGGAGCTCACCAAGAATGACGACAACGTAATGACCGGAAAGATAGCAGCTGAACTTAACTTTGCTCTTAAGGCCTATGCCAGAGCGGGATACAACATAGCGTACGTGTCTGCAGGGCTCAAAGCAACCGCGAGCGCAAAGGGCTCACTCGAAGGCCGAGACGGTGATAAGAACGACGTATACATTTATGCGGACACGAATCTGGGAAAACTAACAATATTCGTGGCCGCGGGAACCGGGGGTTGTTGGATACTGTGGGGGGCGCATGAGACGGTGCGTGAGTGGGAAATATATGATGGCTATAACGGTCAGTATACCCATAAAATTTTCCCGAAGTGATCGGCGATGCGGGGAGCCCGAAAGTGAACGGTCGTCGATCTAACCAGGATGCATAAGGAGCAAAGAAATGAGCTTGAAGAGAACAACAGTCGCTGGTATCGTGTGTGCATATGTAATCATTCTGACAACCGCCGAAAGTCACGGCACCGACTACGACTACCCTTGCCGGGTCTGGTCGGCGAGCTCGAACGTCACGGTGAGACTGAATGGATTCCTCATCTGGAGCAGCGAGTCGACAGACAGGCCCGGGGGAGCCTCTGTCGATGCGTTGACGTTTCTGCAAGATGGCACGAATACTATCACCTACTCCTTCGAACCGGTTGCTCCTACAGGAGAGAACCAGCACGCAAATCTGGGAATTGTTCTCAAGCAAAGAACGCAAGGCGACAATACGTACGCCCCGATAATACTTTACGACGGCCTTGTGACCGCAGGTACTCTCAGTACGGGGACTTACAGTGGAGGAGATGAAGGAACCCACTTAGGGACGTTTGCGGCGGGCGGGGGCGCATACTCCTGGGAATTCGAATGGCCTGCGGCCAACGAGACCTATCCCATCTATAATTACATCCCGTACCAACTCAACTACCACTTCACCCCAGCGATAACCAGTCTCAGTCTTGATCTTACTTTCTCGAACCATGACGACACGCACGTGGTTGTGTATGAGGACGTGGAACTTGATGGGGAGGATGGCACCATTGATGTTCTCGCGATGACTCCGGATGAGGACCCAGAACACGAGGGCAGCGATGGATTCTGCAAGGTCAAATTCGAGTACAGCGACCCCCAAGAAGCTGTTGAGCTGAGCTTCATATTGCAGGGAACCCCACTCTCCGATGTTGACGGCTTTCCCATAGTGTTTCCCCGTACGTTTCCCATCAACTCAGTGACGATGGCGGGAGGTAGCCAAGTTAAGGGAAGCATGGAGGACGGGGCCATGGTCTCCGAAGTAGACGGAGACGATCACGTGTGGGAGTACATATTCACCACCGCCAACGCCTTTGACTACGTTCCCACTTCGATCCAGTTTTTTCTTAAGGAGGATGCCACTCTCGATATCACGTTCTCCACCGCCGAAACACCTCCAACCCAGGTGACGACGTTCTCCGATGTGGTGTTTGACGACGAGGACGAGGACGGAATGATTGCTCTGACAGGCCCCGACCCCGTAACTTACGTGGAGGATGACGGGTTCAGGAGGCTCAAGATTGTGAGCGACGCTGAGTTCAGGATCTCCATGATTTTGCTGTACCCGTTGCGCAAGATAGTAGATAGCCACGATTTCAATCTGAGCATAAGCCAGACCTGGAACTGGGAATCCGCCCAGACGATAGGGACGCTGAGCGCCCAGGATAAATCTGATATGGCCGATGAACTCCTCGTCTTCACCGAAGGTGAGCCCTCCGGAGGACTGTGGTACCATATGAACGAGGAGGACGCTGAGAGCGTCGTCGATTGCTACGAGTACAGGATCGCGGACATAGCGGCTGCATCTGGAAAGACCGTTGCGGCTTTGGAGGCCATCCAGGAGGCCGCCTTGGGCGAGCTCTTCGGGATGACGACCAACGGTGACGTTATGGAGCCCTTGGACACAGACGAGGACGAGGATGTGGTGGAACACCTGACGTTCACCGTGCTGTCGAACAACAAGGTAGTGCATGTCACACACGCAACTCTCTCCCCTGCGATTAAGACAAAGTCGTACAACTGGCCTGCGGCAAAGTTCTCGGATGAGCGATGGGGGGAAAACCCCGATCTTACGGATACGTTTGGCATAGATGTCTTCTTCGCCGAAGTGGATACCGGCGGGCAGACGTACGAGTGGAAGCTGATCAGGTAGCGAAACTCTGTGATCAAGTAAGGTTTTCGGCTTGATACCCGGTCGGAGTGACGACGGTCGCCCCGGTCGGGTGTGCCATGGGCATGGATCAGAGCCCCACTGTGCGGCAACGCTCCACGCGTGAGCGATATGCCGGCGCAGGTGGTCGCTTGCCGCGGGTGGGACACGCTATTATGGTTCCCGTGAATCGATGGCAACGGCCGCCTGAGAAGGCGGCGCGACGAAGCCCGCCTGAGAAGGCGGAGAGACCTTCGTACGTGTTTAGCGTACACAAACGGAATCTGTTCCCGGCTTGCCTCTTCAGCCCAAAGGGCGATAGTCTGTAGCCACGGGCGTGGTATGTGTTTAGCGTGCGAGGTCTCAATGCTATCTGTGCAGCCTGCCTGTGCGACACACAGACAGGAAGATTGACGCAATTGTCTCTTCCTGAGTTCTGCGCCTTGAGTGCCGAAGGACGCACGATGGTTGGGCCGGTCTTCCTTCTTGAGTCCCGTGGGGACGCCTTATGGTTAGCCCAGGGTGGGAGCCGACCTTTTAGGTCGGCGTGAACCCTGGGTAACGGGTGCACAATAATAATTGAGCCCCGGAGGGGCGACCCTCGCAGATCGATGGTCAAGAAGGTACGCCCCTCTGGGGCTCGTTCATATAGGCATGGCCGGTACCCAGGGCTCGCGCCCCCTACGGGGGTTTCCACCCTGGGCTAACAATAATGCGCCTCTACGAGGCTGAAGATCAAACTTGCTTGGGCTCTTGACGACGGCCCAGTTCCGCGCGCACGCTAAACGCGTACCGGGCGTGAGCCCGTGGAAAACAGTTGCCCCCAACTGCAGAGCCCCCGCAGGGGGCGGCAGGCCCGCTAAAAGGCGGGGCGACGACGAATACGAGAGGAAATGTCGTGCACCAACCAAAAACCATATTCCGTTGTCGCACCCCTTGCCGCGGAATCTTGATTTTACGCTTGACAATGTGAAGTTGAAGTGGCATAATCCTATTTGGGGCGGGAGCCTCTATCTGGAAAGGA
>Ga0114922_10003421_pt1 | contig 14797 bp, 15 predicted proteins | sample AartaG_FD_100975 | JGI IMG/M metagenome (GOLD analysis project Ga0114922, IMG submission 100975) | Deep subsurface microbial communities from Aarhus Bay to uncover new lineages of life (NeLLi) - Aarhus_00045 metaG | ecosystem: Environmental > Aquatic > Marine > Oceanic > Sediment | place...
AATCAACACAGAAGAGTTTGAAACAGCCTTCATCTAAAAGCCTCAAGGGTATGCAGGTCGGCTTCCAGCTCTTCCAGATCGTAGTGACGCAGAACTCCCTCGACTGCCAGCAACTCGTGGAAGCCCCATTTCGACAGCCCGGCCAGCTCACGAGCTTTACCGAAGGAGAGCAGCCCTTTCTCATACAGCCGTATGGCCAACTCGCGTCGCAAACGAGCCTCTTGCTCAGCAACAGGAATACGCAAGGCATCACGCAGATCAGATGGTAGTTCAAGCGTTATAGCTCGCATTTTCGTGTCATCTCCTCAGTTGTGCCCCGCTCTCGGGCTCTCGAATCTGATTAGTAATGATGCCATACTCAAGAAGTATAGTGGGAATCCTCGTTCCTGGCAAGTGGCGCACAGGTCGTAGATCCAGTCGGCGCCGGTCATCCGTTCCGGTAGGTACCAGCCAAGAATTCGAGCCCCCAGTTTGACACCTGCGCCGTCGCAATACACCAGGTCGACCCGGTTCAAAATGCACCTTAGCTCCGGGTCATAGTAGGCAGTGTTGAGAACGTGGACGTTGGCGTACATGACCCGGTGGTGACTGCTTAAAGCAACAAAGTTCTCTACTCTCTTGACAAGTTCACTAAGGGAAACATTATCAACATGAACGCCCAAAACGTCTGTGGTGATGCGCGGGAGCATGCTCATTTCGGCAAATGGGGCATCAGGCGCGATTCCAGGCAGCCGATGATCGCCTCGCTGATATTCTCCAGGGCTTCTTCCATCTTTTCACCGTCGGAAAGACAGCCGGGGAGATCCAGACATTCAACCACGTAGCGACCATCTTCGTCTCGCTCAATCACGATATTGAATTGCATCGTTCAGCCTCCATTTCCAGGCGCAAGTCAATCACCTCTAGAATACAATACTCGCATCGCCTCTCCATAGCGGGCCAGGTGCGCCTCAAGATAGCCCAACTCTCCCTCAATCGTGATGGCCTCCTGTGGACAAACAAAAGCACAATACAGACAGGCCAGGCAATCGGGGGAAGCCCAGAAGTCAAAATCAGGCTCGGTGATGGGCAACTCTGTTGGGCAGACGGCAAGGCACCGCCCACACTCATCGCAAGCCTGGCGGTCAAGCACCAATCGCTCGATGCGCGCCTCTGCCCCTTCGTACACGTCCTGCATGATACCCAACCGATGCAATAGCCGCCGTGCGGTCTCTGAGCCGTGAATGGGCCGGGTGAGATCGCGTACTCCGGCCAGAAGCTGGTGATCGAGCAGACGGGTGACCAGACCACGTGGGGGCGGTGGCTCAAAGCGGGCTATCGGCTCTATCTCATCTACCTGAACAATGTCCTCATCGCTGAGGTATCCCCTCTCGCGAGCGATCAGCAGATAAGGGATGCTGTTTCTATCCAGCCCCACCAGCCGGGCGATCAGCAGGTCCAACAAGAAAGGATCGGCGCCGGTAAGAAGGAGGTCGAGTCGTTTGGGCCTGCCATCGCCGGGGCCGTTCCCTTCCATGCCGACGAGCCCGTCTACCAAGATCAAATCGGGCTTGATGACCTCGTTGAGCCGCACCAGATTGGCCGGCAGATCAGCGTGCACCAACCGCGTGTCTGTGCCAACGACGCAGCCCATCAGGTTCTTGACGGCGGCGCTCATCCCGGCCTCGGCGTGAGTCTTGATCTTGGGGACACTGATGAAAAAATCGGCCTGAAGGCAAAGCTCGGCCACCCGCACAGAACCGGTAGCCAGTTCAACCTCGGCAGAGGGAGTGTGGTTCAAGTCCACCAGTTGCACGCCCAAGTGTTTCGCCAATGCTCGCACCCCCAGGCGGCTAAATACATCTATCCCTTTGCGGTAGATACCAATGTTGGGGCCGTCGGCAATGGCGATGTTGGTGCAGCCATGCTCTTGCAAGACCTGAATCAAGGCTGCCAAGACACGCAAGTCGGTGGAGTTGCCTGTGAGTGCGCTGAGGTCGTTGTTGAGGTTAGGTTTTATAAGAAACAAGAGGTCTTTAGAGTGGGGTAGAGGCACATCCTCCCGCGCAAAAAGAGCGCATATCTCACTGATCAGGCCTTCCATGCCCTGATATTCCCAGGCAGTAATAACTTCCTGAGCAAAATCATATCGCAGCATGGGCCTTTCTTCTCTCTAGACAAACCACCTTAACATGTGACTGTCTGCCACCAGCTTTTTCGACTGAATAACACGACGCTTCTGTATTGTCATGGGGAGCAGTCTCAGAGCATCCCAATATCCAAGGAGTAGATGGGGTTCCCGCAGCAATACGTAGCCCAAAGCCAATACTTCAAAGCCCAGAATGTGTGGGGCATGTCTTAGCATATTTCTCCAGGAATCGTTCTTGAGCATCAATAGATAGCGATTGCGAAACTGCAGCCGCCGCAGAGAGCGGGGCTGTTGTCGTCTAGTTTCAGGGGAGTATGAATGGACGTGGTAAGCTACGGCCCTGGGGGTATAGAGACATTTCCAGCCTCTAACCTGCGCTCTCCAGGCAAGGTCAACCTCTTCTCGGTAAGCAAAGAAATCCTCATCAAAGTACTCTTCACCGATTCTTAGGTCCTCTAACATCCCCCGTTTGTATAGAGGTGCAGCCCCAAAAGCGCCAAAGACAAACTCGTGATTGTTATATCGTCCACCATCTGGTTCCCCATGCCCACGTTCATAGTTTTTCCTATTCTTCTTCAGGATCAAACCTGTGGAATCAAGCAATCCAGTCTCCACTGCCCTGCCTTTGTCGAAACGCACTTTCAGCAATTTGCCCTCAACCATGCCGATTCCGGCATCTTGTTCTGCCGCTTTTACTTTCTCCTCGATAAAAGTTGGCGTAAGAAAAACGTCGGGATTCAGGGCGATGAAGTACGTACCATGACTCATCCGAATGGCTTTGTTATGACCGCCAGCATAGCCCAGGTTTCTGCCATTCACCACCAGTGTTACACCGGGAAATTCTTCTCTTACAAGTTCTACAGACCCGTCATTTGAACCATTGTCCATCACGATCAGTTCAATATCAGGATAAGTTTGAGCCAAAACGGCGCTAATGCACCTTTCCAGATATTGCCTGTGATTATAGACGAGGACATTGATAGTGACTGGTTTCATGAGACGACGACCTCTCTACCCATTAGAAGCTCGGAGTAAAGGGTGAACAGTTTACGACAAGTACGATCCAGCGAATATTCTTCTACTACCCTCTTTCTGGCAGACTTGGCCAGGTTCTCTGCCAATTCAGGATTTTCCAAAAGACGTGTGATCGCCCGGTATAAGTGCTCTTGGTTTCCTAGTGCAACGAGTATCCCCTCGATGTTATCTCGAGCAATATCGATGATTCCACCAATATTTGTAGCTACGACAGGCAATCCACAAGCCATTGCCTCCAAAAGAGCATTGGGGAGTCCTTCAAACAGCGAAGGAAGAACAGAAATATCGGACGCTTGAAGGAATTCACTTACATTGTCTACATTCCCCACTAGTAATGTATAATCGTTCAAGTTCTTGGCCCTGATATACTCCTTGAGCCATTCTTCCACGGAATCGCGTTGGAAATTGCCAGATCCTAAAACTAGGAGTAGCACATCATCGTTGTCCTGACACACCTGCTTCCACGCACAGGCTAAGGTTTTCAACCCCTTGCGGCGAACTAATCGGCCTGTGAAAACCACGATCCTCTTGTGGAGAGGCAACCCCAAGCGATTTCTGAGAACTTTTTTTTCCGCTGAAGTGACAGGAACAAAGACCTGGGTATCAACGCCATTGGGTATCAGTACCATTCGGGTTTCATCAAACCCATGATTCAGTAGTTGATTCTTGATTTCCTGGCTAATGCACACATATCGATTTGCACCCCTCAATACATGATTGGTGAATCGCTTGAGCACAGGATTCCCCAGTGAAAGATCGCCACTAGTCGGTATCTTTAAGATGGTCTTTTTGGCAATAAGCTTGCAAAAAAGCAAAACCAATGCTACTGGAAAAGAGAAGTTGTGAAAGTGGATCACTTGGAAGCGCGATCTGTGAGAAAGAAGAAATCCTATAGAGAGAATAGAGAATATCAACTCCGAAAGCTTACTGATCCCTGCCGGGGGTAATCGGTAAACGGGCAAACCATTTAGTTCTTCTTTGCCAGGTAACTCTCTGGTTACCTTTCTCGTTAGAACAAAGACAGCATCCCCGTTTTGCAACAATTGTTGAGCTACCTGTTGAGCCTGTCCCTCAGTTCCCCCTATGATAGGAAAAAACCGGTCGGAAAACATGCAGACTTTAACCACCGTCTATCCCTCTACCCCTGAATCTTTTGGCAAAACACCTCTATGTGCGCACCAAGATGAATTCCGAATAACCTCGACATCCCATATAATATGAGACCGCTACTACGTTCCAGAACACGTTTGAATATCCTTACAATTTTGGCGTCCTGTGTCCTCTTGAGCCCACTTAGCAATTCTTCATAAGGATCGTGAATATCAAGTTCCAACCCACGACTTGAAAATCCTCTAACCCGAAAACCCGTCTCGTTTGATAACTTCCTCAGGGTCATCGGTGTGAAATACTGGAAATGCCATGGAAATATCACTGCTCCCCATGAGGAACCAAGCAGGAATCTGGCAAAACTATCGAAATTGGGAACCCAGATATATAGTATGCCCTTTGGCTTCAGTATTCTATTAATTTCTATTAAAGTCTCCCGAGGGGTTGCCAGATGTTCCAAAACATCGTTCAGTGTTACAAGATCAAAGTAGCTGTCTGGAAAACCTATCTCCTCAAGCGAACCGTACTCCACGTTGATACCCAAATGTTCTCTAGCGAAAGCCATAGCAGGCTGGGAGATTTCTGTACCGACAACCTCCCAGCCCTGAGATTTAGCAAAATTCAAAAAGTGTCCTTCGAAACATCCTACATCAAGCACCCTTCCTGCTTTTATGCCGCCATACTGTTTTGTCTTACTCAGGAGCCACCTATACCGCAGTGGTACTTTCTTCACCCTTGTCCATTCTGTCGAGTGCTTGCGTGAGTATCCAACCTCATAGATGGCCTGAATCTCTCGAAGATCCAGCTGAGGGTTTACCCAAACCATCCCGCAGGCGTCACACTGAACCCACTTAAACCCGTGCCTGGTGAATAGCACCTGATACCTGACGCTATCACAAACGGTGCATTTGACGAAATGTGCCAGCCTCCCATCAATATAAGTCGTGCTACGATCCTGATTTATGGCGTATGAGATCCTGTTCTCCTTCTCCCTCGTCTGAATCATCGCATCCCCGTTCCGAATCTGTCAAGGTTACGGTGCGGACCAACCTCTCGTCTACCCAAACTTACTCTCCTTGCCGCCACTAATAATCCCGCTACGAACCAGAATAACCCTGCAGTGTCCAGGTACGCGAGCAGTGAACTAAACATGCCTGCAATTACAAAGGCTGCCAACCCGCCAAGTATTCCCAACCCCAGACCCTGAAAGTATCGAGAGTCGCTTCTGTTGTGCAAGCACAGCGCGTCCTTAGCGAACATATAAAGCAAGAGCAACAAGCTCCCCAATGCGATTAGTCCTTGAGTGTAGGCAACATCCAAGAATATGTTGTGCGAAGAAGGCACCGTATGCCCCATGATAGTCCCCTTTACCTTATGGGTGCCCATGCCTAACAGTGGTCGACCTTCGATCCAGCGGAGAGCTTGGCGCCAGGCAGCGAATCTTCCTTGCATCTCAGGAGTCTGACCCGGGGTAAGAATGGAGGTGGTCCGCCCAAGAAAGAATGGGGGCAGAATTTCTGTTACAATAGGTAAGAGTATCAACACCAACATTAGAAATGTCAGGCCAATCATTACAACGAAAAGGAAGGTCTTGGTCTTTCTCATGAGTGAAATCATTAAGAGTGAAGATGCAGCAGAGGCCACCCATGCAGCCCTAGAAAATGTGAACAGCAAACATCCGACCATAAGAATAATACTGACTCCTAAGAGCACTTGGTTTTTCAGCGATCGAGAGTACAGAAACAGAGACAGAGTTAAGAGCAACACCGTGCTCAGGAAAGCGCCAAAGTTTATGTGATTTGTTAAGCCGCCATGTGCCCGGAAAATATCTGTCCCCGGCACATACGATGGTCCACGGGCGAGGAGCGAATACAAAAAGATGTCCTCACTTGGATAGCGGGACAGAATTCCTAGATATCTGAGGTTACCATTTGCCCCATGTCCCGTTAAGTACCTCCCACCACTGAAGGTCTGAACAGACCCCACAATCGATGATAAAGCGGTGGCCACTATCAATACCCCGGCAGCAATTTTGACTTGCCTCCTGCTCTTAATGCTGGCAAACACCACGAAGTAAAGCAATGGTAGTGCAATTGCATTCTTATATAGATGCCATATCCCCTGAGCGATCCCCTCGATTTCTGGCCCATAGGCATGAGCGACCAGTACACATACTAGATATACAGACAAAATTCCCTTGTAAGGCAATGTGACCCAAGAGAACTCTCTCTTCACAAAAGAGCGAGACAACACAAGAGCTACCAGCAGTAGAGCCAGCAATTCCGTCAAATTGAGTCTCGCATCGGCCAACTCATACTCAAATCTGAAGGGAATTGTGAAGGCTATTAGCCATAGAATATAGTGGGCCTTGAATTTCGATACAATCAAGAGCCCCACTGCGCTTGCAACTAACGCAACGGTCAGCCACGGCGATATGGCTGCCGCGATACCCAGGAACAGACCAAATCCCCCTATCACCAGCCAGGCCTGCCAGGAGCTTTGTTTTTGTAATGGAAACTGGCGTAACATCACATCATTCCTTGCACTCGCTGTACGCAATGTCTTCGAGCACAGTCATCAGTGTGGGCAGGATAAATTTAGGGGAGCATCTATTGGTTCTCCTGGATTCTGTGTGGAATCGCTCTGAAGGGATTGGAAGTCCATATTGCGGCGTGGTTACTCTGCCACTAAATATGGTTTGGGGTTGACAACACCTGCACTGTGTGCCGGTGCTAGTGTCCAAGCTGAACACCACGTGAAATCTCAAAGAGCCTATCATTTGTACCACCTTCGATGGTCTCAGTGTTTACACCCACGGGAGAAATCTGAAATCTGCTTGCAGGTCTGCGCCAGCGCATCAGGGTTTTTGTCCCCATATCTGGACGCTTCATTTTTCATGCCCCCCTAGCATGACCTTTGTATACGAAACAAAATAACCGCATATTTGAAAGCCGTTGGCTGCCAGGTGGGATGCAGTCTTCGAAAAACGCCTGAAATTTGCTGCCACTTCTCTAAAACTGGCTGCTTTCGGGCTGTTTGTGGGGCGTCGCAATCCTGCAAACTCCAATTATGCGATTTTCTCTTTTCCGGTTAAAGGTCATGCTAGATGTAGGGCTAACATATGTGCTGACCTCGGCGACTCGCTCCGGCGAATTTGGAAAATCGAAGTGTGGGCAGTAAGGGGCTATTTGATCAGACCCCTTGCCAAAAGCTCCTCATTAGCCACCTCTACCGAGTCTCTTGTCATTTCGTGCCGCACCCAATCTACAAGATCTCCCAGTCCATCTTCAAGATCTACCCTTGGCTCGAATCCCAGCTCCTCCTTTGCCCTCGAGATTTCAGCAAAGCAGTGTCGAATATCGCCCTCCCGGAACTGATAAAGCACCTGCGGCTCGATGTCTTTCCGGAGTTTCTCCGAGAGTATACGTGCTACCGCCAGAACACTCGTCCTTCTCCCTGTTCCAATATTGAATGTTCCGTACTCCATTTGTCCGTTTTCCAGTGCTAATATGTTAGCCTGCACAATATCGCTTACGTGGATAAAGTCTCTGCACTGATGACCATCTTCAAAGATAAGAGGGGGTTCATCATTCAGCAGGCGGGCAGAAAATATCGCCCCAACTCCAGTATACGGATTGGACAATGCCTGGCGTGGTCCATAAGTATTGAAGTATCTCAGTGCAATTGTTGGGATATCATAGGCTCTCCCGACGGTCAAGAACATTTCTTCATGATCTCTTTTGGTGATGGCATATATGGAGGTAGGATGCAGAGGCTTGAACTCATCACAGGACAGCGGCTTCATGTCCCTGCCGCACTGTGGACATTTCATTTCCCACTCATGCTTCATCAACTGAGAGAGCGGACGCAACTCGGGGAATTGCACCCCACATTCATCACATAAATACTTGCCTTCGCCGTATATTGACATGGAGGAGGCGACTAGCGTCCTCTCAATATCATGCTCCTCATTAGCGATGATGTGCAGCAGATTGGCTGCTCCCATCGTGTTGACCTCGACATAGTGACGAATCTCATACATTGATTGACCAACACCGACTGCGGCTGCTTGATGGCATATCACATTCATACCTCTTATTGCTTCCTTGAGTTCGGCATAGTTGAGCACGCTTCCTTCAATGAACTCCGCTCGCGGATTCAGATAGGAAGGCTTAGTTCGTGCTGGCCCATGCACCTGGGGGTCTAGATTGTCTAACACACGTACCCTGTACCCACGAGCAACCAACGCGTCCACTATATGCGATCCGATGAAACCGGCCCCACCTGTGACAAGCACTCTCAGACTCATCTTGCCATCTTCCTTCCTGTGACTTGCTCAAATACCTGCAACAACTTCTTAATAGCTATTGCGGTGGAATAGCTGCTTTCGACCACAGCACGAGCTCGCTTACCAATCTCTTTTCTCTCAATCGGGTGTTCTATCAAGAATTCCAAAGCATATTCCCATTCATCGGCGGTACTTGCCAGGAATCCATTATCTCCCTGGTAAATTATATCGCTGTTGACACCGACTGGTGAACATACAGGCACCACATCCATGGCCATATACTCCAGTGCTTTCAGACCACACTTGCCCCTGGTCCATGCATTATCTACAAGCGGCATTACCCCAATATCAAAGCGACCAATTTCATCCGGGACTTGTTCAGGATGTATCCAGTCAACAGTCTGAACCGAGACATACCTGATAGAACGCAAGTATTCTATCATCTTGGTCGAACCCATCACTCCTATCACGCGAAAAGTAATGTTATGCCTCTGTCCAACACGCTCCAAGGGAGAACGCAATAGCTCGAGATGGACAAGGTGTTGCTCTCCCGTCCCAACCCAACCAATCACTGTTTCCGATCTTTGCCGAGCAGACAACAAGGGCTTAAAGGAATCAAGGTCGATGCAAGTTGGAATGATACTGACGAATGGATTATATTGCTCTGCGTAATCTCCCAAGTAAGTGTTTCCAACCACAATGTGCCTACACAGTCTTAGAGTGGTAGCCATCTTCGCTGAGATCGCTTTCTCAGCACGCCGAATCTCCTCGCTCTCCATGTTCATTGTCTCATAGGGATTCAAGGTGAAGACTGCGTCGTCAAAGTCGAAAACGATGTGTGGATTCATAAGGCGCAGCAGTCGAAGAAACTGTCGAGGCAACAGCCTCTTCTGAATGTATACCACATCGTACAGAGGTGCCTGGGCCAGCACCCGGCATGTGTAAGTGAATCGAGAAACGATACCCACTCCATCCAGTGTCACTGTTTTGCTCTCTATTCCCTGTCTTTGCAGCGGCTCCAGATACTGGTACACTCGGACCCTGCTGCTAGCCATGTCAATATTTCCTATGGGCAGAAAGAGTACTCGCATCTGGTTATCCCCTTGCATGCTTCTTTGCAAACACAGTCATGTCTCGGCCTCTGAACCCTTGTTTTATCGTCCATTTGAGTATTCTCCTAAAAAGCAGTCGGGTTTTATTGACCTCCCTAGCGCTTGTCGATTCACCAACTGCTTGTTCATCCCTGATTCCAAAGAACCCCTTTAGAGAACGGGTGATTACGCGTGAAGCCTCAAAATCAATGTTCAGAACCCTGAAGCCTGCCTCCTCTAGCATCCTCGTCAGGGTTTGAGCAGAGAAATGATATAGGTGATACGGTACTCGCAGCCCTTCCTCCCATTCGGCTCGAAGCCACCTGGCATCAAAGCTGCCAAAGTTGGGAAGTTCAACCACAAGCCATCCGCCTCTCTTCAAAGAGTGCCATATTGCTTTCAAACTCCTCAAGGGATTTGGATGATGCTCCAAACTGTGACACATAGTAACCACATCAAAGCCCTCGCGCGGCAGGCTCAAGTCTTCCAGCTTTCCAACCCGTACATCCAGTTGCAATTTCTCTATAGCATATTCAGCCGCACACTCGGAGATTTCCATCCCCTGAACGTCCCATCCTCTCGCTCTGGCACAAGCCAGGAAGAAGCCGGTGGCACAGCCAACATCCAGCAATTTTCCCTTGCTGCCTTTGGTATACTTTTCTATCCGCCCTACCCTTGGCCTCTGCATCGCTATGTGTTCTTGAATTCGCGCTTCATCAACTAAATACAAATCATCCCGGTCCGACACGTGCCTGGAGAAGTACTCTTCTTCATAAAGACAATTTAACTCTTCTTCACCGGGTCTGGGGTTGAGGTAGGCCAAGCCACATCGGTTGCACTGGACAATATCCCATCCCTTAACACGCATCAGCGACTTGGAATGCTCAGAACCACAAAGGTTACAGGCTACTCTCTCCATGCTTACCTCACCTTCGTACCGACATAATAGACTGCCGCAGCGCCCACAAAAGCATTTCTCTTGCGCACCAGGTAGAAATCTGCGAACTTGAGAGGGAATACCAACCACCCGGCGAAAAAATCGAGCACTGCCCGCATATGCCAATTGTCCGAGAAGGAGACAATGAAATTTCTCAGAACCCATGCCAACGCCGTGCTCGGACCTGCGGCGACTCCGATCTTCAACTTGCGGAAGTCGGACAGTAGCGTCTCTATCCCCGTGATCGTGTACCTTTGATAGTCCAGGGGACCGTAGTGATATGTCTGCACAAAGGGGACTGACACGTAGATGACTCCGCCCTTCTTCAGAACCCGCCGTGCTTCCATGACTATCAAGTCGGGATGAGGGACATGTTCCAAGACAGCCTGAAGCACGACGCCATCGAAACTACCTTCCAGAAAAGGCATCTGATGCCCATCGCCAACAATGTCATAATCGGGAGTTATGTCCAAAACCACAGCTTTGTATCCGCCGAAAAGCCTCTTATCCGTCTTGCGCAGACCGCCAATGAATAGCACCTTGGAGTCTATGGTGAGATTGTCATCGAAGAGCTCTTTGATTCTGGCAAGACTGGTGTTGAGCGATGAACTGGGGGGGGTAAGTATCCTGCGCACGATTCTTTTCGCCAGGGATGGATTTCTACTCCTTGGTGGCGGGATGGGACTGTTGCGCAAGCTGCGTTCCACCATCTCTTTGGAAGCATCGCTGAGCATAATAGGGACACCATCTGTGGTGATGACGTACCCCCGACTACACCGGCTGCAAACGAGGTCGTCTTCCATCCTCGTCACAGGTGCTTTGCACACAGGACACGCCAGCAGTTTTACCAATTCCTCTAGCTCCAAGAACGCCCTCCCATGATCCGAACTCGCAGGTCGCCAATCCATCTTAACAGGTACATCGTCTCTTCACATCCCAACAGCCGGGTCACAGCGAAATAGGACGCCACGCCAGCTATCGTTGGGACAGATACAGAGAGCACCAACAAGCCTGAATGCCCGAGTGCCCCTGCGGCTGTCTGTAGAGAATAGGCTCCCACCAGCAAAACTCCTGCCATTGCCATGGATGAAAACAGCACCTTGATCTGAGAGGAGAAAATGTGCTTGCCGTCTATGCCTTTCAGCCTCTTACGAAGAATGACTATAAAGACCACCACATTTATCATAGCTACGACCGAAAGCGCCAGGGCCAAACCGGCATAACCCATAAACTGAGACAAAACTATCGCCAGAACGATCTCCAGCAACATACCGATTATCCCAACTTTTACCACAGTGTAGGTTTCTTGGAGTGAGTAAAAAGCACTGGTCAGTATTGCACCGATACCGCCCGCGTACACCCAGCCCAGGTAGCACAGCAGTGCCCAGGCTGTTCCCACGGTTGCCCGGTGGTCAAACGCGCCCCTTTCGAACAACAACCGGATCATCGGCACGCGCAATATCGCCATCCCAACTACCAGCGGGGTGACGACAAACATCACCAACCTGATGCCCATAGATACGGTCTTTCTCAATCCCTCCCTATCTTTCGCTGCCGCATACTCTGACATCAAGGGCAACAAAGACACCGCAAAGCCCTGCGCTGCCAATGTAACCAGGATATTGGCCATCTTGAAAGCGTATCCCAGATAGGAAATACCTCCCTCGGCCATCCCCGACGCGATGAAGCGCTCCACAACAGTGTTGGCTTTGTAGAAAATCGCTCCCAGCACCAGGGGCAGCATCAACCTGGAAATTTTCACCACACCAGGATGACGGTAATCAAGCCGAAAATGATATCGTTTCCCCGTGAGCATGATCGGGAGCAGTAGGCCGAATTGAGCCACCGAACCGACCAGCGTACCAATCGCCACGCTCATGACACTCAGCTGGCTGGCCAATCCAAAGGTAACAAGCAAAACCAGCAGGCCGTTCAATGCCGGGGCTAGCGATGGCAAAGTGAATTTGCGCTGCGAATAGTAAACACTGCTGAGCAAACCAGCCATGCCGCTGAACACAATAGAGGGGAAAAGCACTCGCAGCAGATTCGCGGTTAATGTAAAAGCTTCGCCCTCAATGCCAAATCCTGGCACCGTCAGACGAACCAGCCAGTTCGCCCCCAATATCCCGGCCAAAGCTACAGCCGCCAACACAAGGAGAGCAAGGTTAATAAAACTGCTGGCAATCCGCCAGGACTCAGACTCGTCTCTCTTGACCGTGTACTCGACAAAGACTGGTACAGAAGTCACGTTCAGCGAACTGAGCAGGACCATCGTAATCAGCGTGGGGATTGTGGAGGCTGCCAGGTAGGCATCCATCTCCATCCTGGCTCCGAACTTGGTCGCCAGTACCATCTGCAACGCAAAGCCCAGCGCAATCTTCAACACAGAAAGGAAAGTGATGATCAGAGTGGACTGAAACAAGCCTGCCCGAGGGTCATCCCTGGGCTTTGGAGTGGATCCGACCGGCAGGGCACTTGCTGCTTCAGCGCGGGGTGACGGCAACCGGGCGTTTGCAACGCGATCAGGGGGAACAGTGCTCATCATCCATACTCTTCCTAAACCTCACTCGCTTTCACCCAATGCCTGCAGCCTCTGCCGAGCAGCCTCAAATTCCGGGTCAATCTCCAGCGCCCGCTCGTACATAACTGCTGCTTTGTCCACCTGTCCCTCTTGGCAGTAAATCTCGCCCAGGTGATAGTAGACCCAATAATTCTGCGGGGAGAGTTCCATCGCCTGCTGAATCTCGGCTTCGGCCATCGCCGCATCCTTGTACCGGATATAGTAGGCCACTCCCAGTAAGATGTGTGCAGAAGCGTGGTTGGGGTTCAGCTCAATCGCTCTTTGGTACTCAGCAATGTACTCGTCGGGGTCACCTCCCGTCCACCACAGAATCTCCCCCCGCTTGTGGTGGCAATCCGCCGCCTCCCAATCAACGCTGAAATCACCTACTTCTATCGCCGCTTCGTAAGCCGTCAGCGCAGCGTCCGTCTGCCGGGGCTCCAGCCGCCACTGGTAGATCACTCCCTTCCGGTAATGCGGACTGCTCTGGCCCACGTTGGTGAAAGCATCTGTCCCAATGGCCCGTTCATACGCGCTCAACGCCTCCTCCCACGCCTCCATGCCCTCATGCACCAGCCCGTTGTAGTACCACGAATCGCTCAACCCCAGCCCCATCCTCACAGCTCGCTCGTACCAGGCCAGCGCCTCGTCGTAGTGTTTCGCCTTGCGGACCTCCTCCCCAGCGTTGATAAAGTCTTTCGCCGTGAGCCCAGCCCGCAGCCACTCGTCCACCATCCGCGCGCCAAAGCCCTGGGCTTCCAGCGCCGGCAGCCGCACGTCCACCACCTGCGGCTCGCCCCAGCCGGCCCAGTCGCCACTGGAGTCGGCGGCCGGGCCAGGCGTTACGGCCAGCGCCAGCGCCACTTCCTGCCCGGCCCACGGCGCCAGGTCCACCGTCCGCTCGTGCCAGCCCTCCTGGGCCATGGTTTTGTTCAGGTGCTCCAAAAAGATCCGCTCGCCGTTTACAAACACTTCAAAGGTGGCGCCATCTCCCGGCCAGCCGTGCGTCTGCGGGTCCAGGCCCATGCCAAAGCGGAGCGTCGCCGGTTGCGCGGGCAAGGTGAGCGTATAGGTCACCCACGAAGGTGGGTGCATGAACAGCGTGGGCCGATCGCCATAGTTGGGCGGCAGGCTGAAGGTCGTCGCCGCCACGTACCTGTGCCAGGCGGGGCCGTCCGGCCGGGCGTAAGGCGTGTCCAGTGGCACATCGGGCGCTTCCACGGCTGCCTGCGGCAAGGCAGCGACCAGGTCGGCCAAATGCATGGCCCGCATCTCGGCCTCGACCGCCTCGTAGACCTCGGCCAACTCGATGTGGCCCAGCGGGTTGTCGGGCCGCAGTTCGGTGTAGCGCGTCAGCGCCTCGACGGCAGCGAGAAGGTCACCCTGCGCCCGGTGAACCTGGCCCAGCAAGCGGTATGCCTGGGCGTTGTCGGGCTGCCATTCGATGGCTTTTTGTAAATGTGCCAGAGCTGGCAAGGGATTGTAAGCCAAGAGTTCGGGATTGTCAAGCACCCGACCGCCGGCTTCCAGGTGGTAGGCGCTGACCAGATACGGCGTTACCAGGACCAAGATCAGCAGCGACGCTGCAATAAACGCAATCCAGCACAGCCAACGAACAGCCTTATGCCTACTCATCCTATGCTCCGAATGA
>Ga0114922_10003422_pt1 | contig 14796 bp, 10 predicted proteins | sample AartaG_FD_100975 | JGI IMG/M metagenome (GOLD analysis project Ga0114922, IMG submission 100975) | Deep subsurface microbial communities from Aarhus Bay to uncover new lineages of life (NeLLi) - Aarhus_00045 metaG | ecosystem: Environmental > Aquatic > Marine > Oceanic > Sediment | place...
CGATGAAATCTCGAGATTTTGGAAACAATATCCCAGGCCCTTTCTCCCGACACTTCATTCTGAATGCTTTTGAGAATTTCAGGTGGCAACAGATAGTAATCATCCTGGGAAAATGCTGCCACCGAGCTCAATAAAACAAAATAGACGAATACAATGGGTAAAACTTTGTATCTTCTGTTAGCCATCATCAAGACTCCTCTATAATCATTCGGATTTATCCAAAAGAATAACTTCGCCCGGGAGCTTTTCATTGTATTTTCCATTATCCAGCACGAGCTCCCCGTTGATCAGCAGGTATTTGACACCTTCGCTGTATTGATGGGGATTGGAGATGTATTTTATCAAAAAAGATCTCTCCACGTAAGCAAAACATCGTCCGGCGATCTTTGAGAAAAACTGGCTCCTTGTCCGAACAGGTCGATTGCTTTATAATCCATCGTTCAGAAAACGGCAATGAGCAACTGAAATGACACTCCGAAAAGGCGTCCAGAAAATATACAAAGAAGTGGCCCAAACCTACGAATTGGTGAACCACATCTTGACCCTTGGACTGGATGTGCACTGGAGAAAAAAAGCAGCCCGGATTGCCGCTCAAAAGGGAGGCTCCCTGTGGCTCGATGTTTGTAGCGGCACAGGAGAGATGGCCCAAAACCTTGCGGCTCTCTCGAAAGAAAGCGTCAAAATTTTTGCTGTCGACTTTTCCTATCCGATGCTAAAAAAGGGCATGGAAAAAAGGGACTATCCAAATCTCTTCCCGGTTATCGCAGAGGCCGGCATCCTTCCTTTCCCAGATGATTCCTTCGACCTTTTGACAATTTCTTTTGCCACCCGGAATCTGAATCCCAGAAAAGAAATTCTTGAATCTTACATGGAAGAATTCAGCAGGATCCTGAAACCTGGTGGATATTTCGTGAATCTCGAAACCAGCCAGCCCCCCCAAAAAATGGTAAGAAAGCTTTTCCATTTTTATGCGAAGCGGATAGTCAAACCATTGGGATGGATTCTATCCGGGTCCAAAGCAGGCTACCGATACTTATCCTTTACCATCCCACGTTTCTATGACCCTGATGAATTTGCTCAAATCCTCTGTCAAACAGGATTCTCCGAAGTTGAATACCAGCGGTTTTTTCTCGGCATTTCAGCTATACATGTGGCAAAAAAATGAACGTGGATAGGATCCTAAATGTTACGCATCGCAATTTGGCTAGTATTGATGTATCATAACACGCTATCTCTACAAGAAAAAAATGATGTTTCGAACCGCAGTAAAGATCCTGAAAACCACGATCGGAATCCAATCGAACAAGGAAAAACTGCTTCCTTTTTTGCCTTTAGGGATAGAAGTTGAATCCCTTTTGACAGATTTTCTGCGTGTGGAAAAAATCTTTTACAGACAAGGTTTGGACGGATATATATCAATCGAAGACACAGATGAGGATCTCACCTATAATTTTCATCTCAACGAAGTGATATTCAAAGGGCCTTTTTCCCGGCTTCAAAAGGAGGCTTCTGATCCAAGATACACCCTTTGGGGAAATCAAGGTTTTTTGTACCGTTATGCCCTTGTTTTGCTGGAAAAAAAACACAGCATCCATAACTTTCATGCTTGTGCATTGTATCAGGAGGACAGGGATACATTATTCGTCATCATTGGAGGAGCGGGAAGCGGCAAAACCGTTTATTTGCTCAGCGGTTTAGAAAAAGGCCTGAAGCTTTTCTCTACCGAGACCGTCCATTTTAAGGTGGAAGGCAGCTACGTCATTTGGTACATGGGCTCTTTGGTCGATAATGTCCGGTATGGCACTTTGATGTATGATTTTCCTCGGTTTCTCCCTCCAGGAGATGGTCCTGACATGCAAAATATATGGCAGAACAAAATCGCCATAGATCTATCTGAATTTCAGGCACAAAAGAAGACCATCAAAAATCCTCAGGCTGTCCATATCCTCTTTCCTAGAATCGAAAAAGGATTCGAAAAGCCTATGAGGATTCCGGAAAAAAACACGATGAGGACAGAAAAAATTCTTTTTGACAACATCACTCAAAAAGTGGCAGAAACCACCCTGTTGTATGATAAACTGACTGTATTAGGATTGGATGATAAAGACCTAGCGAACGCTCGATTGCGGTCCGTTAATCAGCTGACAAGCCACCCAACAGTTAAGGAGATCAGCTCGGTTTTATCCGATCCCAAAAATTGTTGGGAAAACGTATTGAAATAAATTCAGGAGGAAATAGATGACAAAAGCTTGGGAACACGTTACAGAAATGCCCGTAAAAGGAAGATCTTCTAAACCAAGGACAACAGGTTTGACCATGCTCATCGATAAGGGAATCGGAATGAACCAGGCAATAGACCTGGTCCAGACTGCCGGAGAATACATCGATATCATCAAACTGACCTTCGGCACCTCTGCCTTTTATGACAGAGAATTCTTGATGGAAAAGATCCGATTGCTCACTGCTGCAGAAATCGATGTGATGCCAGGGGGAACTTTCCTGGAGGTTGCGCTGTGGAAGGACGCGTACGAAAAATACTTGGAAAGAGCCAAAGAGTTGGGATTCTCGACGATCGAAATTTCTGACGGGACGATCGCCATAGATCTTGTCACGAGAAAAGAAATCATCCGGCAAGCTCTGGAGATGGATTTCAAGGTGGTCACAGAAGTCGGCAAAAAAGATCCGAAAGAAGCTCTCTCTATTTCCCTCGTGCACCAGTTGATCAGAGAAGACCTGGAGTGTGGCGCTTTTAAAGTGATCATCGAAGCACGCGAGGCCGGAAAAGGCGTCGGTATTTTCGATCAAGCAGGAAAGATCAAACAGAATGAAGTGGAGAACATCATTGCCGGCGTGGATGATGTCGATCATCTTGTGTGGGAAGCTCCGATTAAAAATCAACAACAAGAACTCATCATCCAGTTCGGGAATAATGTCAATCTTGGGAACATCCCTGCCGATGAAATTCTCGCTTTAGAAGCGCTCCGTCAGGGGCTTAGAGGCGACACCCTTAAGCGGGCCTACCTCGCCGATAAACAATAATTCGACTTTATTGTCATTTGAATGAATAGCAGAATAATAGTCAGTTATATATTGAGGCGCCATAGGAAGAAATTAAGTATTGCCGCAAAGTTTACCCACAGGATGTAAGGAAGAAGCAAATAGACAGGCATTTTAGACACTCGGGAAGATTTTATCATAGTAAGCAGAATAAAAATCCATAGGATGATTATCTCCAGGAATGCCAGCAACGGTAATTCGAGTCCGAAAAAAACCACGGACCAAAGAACATTTAAAACCAGCTGAATAGCGAAAAATACCAGAGCGATCTTTGCTTCTTTTTTCGGCAAATTCTGCCAGAGAATGTACAGCGTCACTCCCATCAGCAAATAAAGAAATATCCAGACCGGCGCAAAAATCCAGTTGGGGGGATTGAATGCCGGTTTTTCGAGGGATGCGTACCATCCAGAAATTGCCGGCGTTGTGAAGACCGAGCCGATAACACCGGCTAGTTGGCAGATGATCAGACTGGCAATAAAGCGAAAAATATTGAAGCGCATCGATTCCTCCCTAGTGAATCTTATCAGAAGACATTCTATCGATTTCCTTTAACGTAAAACGGACGCTGACAACGTAGGGCGACTGGCCTTCTATCCAATGGCCATACGTGGTCGTAACGAATGTACCATCAGGAAGCACTTCGACTCCAGGATAAGCACAGTCCCAGTCTTTTGTGTTGTCCATCAGTCTTACACGATACTGCCCTTCCCGGCCGAGGACAATATCTTCGTAAGTTCCGACCCATCCCACCCAATCTCCTTCAGTAGGGCTATTGCTTCCCGGAGTCCTGTCCCGAAAAGAAATAAAAAGTCTTCCATCCAGAGCGTATTTCCCCGTGTGCCGGTCTCCTGTAAGGGCAAGGGGCAGCTCCTTCGGAAGGGACCATGTTTTCCCCTCATCGTTTGAAAAAATAACATGCGAGTTGCGCACTCTTTTGTTTTCTCTCAAGAGGGCGGCAAGCTGTTTGCTATCCGGAGAACGGATGACTCCCGGCTCGCACAGGTGGACAGAGGAAGAATTGAATATTTCCTCAGGGCCAGACCAATGTAAACCTCCATCTGAGGAAAATATTTTATAAAGTGTCATGGTGTCAGATAGTTCTCCGCTCTGGTGTATGAATCTTCCATCGTCATGAAACATCGCCATGTAATGCCCTTTCCCCGTATTCAATTTTGAAACAGAGGCCATGGTCACGATACCGCCGAACTTTCCGATGGGCTGGAGTTCTGTCCATGACTTTCCGTCATCATCTGATAAGGATATCCGGATGGGATACAATCCAGAAAACAGGATGAGGCGTTTTTTCCCATGGGTATCGACAACCCGATGGATGGTCGGGACTTCTTGAGATGTTGCCCAAGATTCGGGAACGGGCAGGCGTTCGCTCCACGTCTTCCCTCCGTCATCGCTATGTTTCATGACTATTGCACCCTTTCCATGTCCCTTGGGATACACTACGATCAGGGTTTGTCCGTCCTCCAGGAGCACGGTTGTGGGATGTCCCAAATACTGCCCGTCTTGTTTATCCACGATGACTTGGCGGTGCTGTTGAGAGGCAAGATCTATCCACACAAGAGATTCACCTCGAGGTTTACACACAAAAGAGGACAGACAAATACATCCCAAGATCAGAATTAATATCAAAAATGAAACGACTGAACGACACATGTAAAGTATAAGATCCCTAGACTTCTTGTTTTTTCTCAGGGAAAAATCTTTCAATCACCTCTTTGGAAGGAGGCTTTGTCACATAAGAAAGTATCACCAAACTCAAGACAGAAGCAGCCAATCCCCAATAAATGATCGGGATCCCGAACGGATCGGCGTTAGGATCGCCGACGGGTCTCATGATCGTAGGCCAGACCATACCTGATAGCTTCAATCCCAAGGTCACGATCGTCCCTAAAATGATCGAAACGACACCTGCTGTCTTTGTCACTTTTTTCCAAATTAATGCGGCCAAAAGGGCTGGCGTGATAACGACTCCGTATAGGGTATACGCAAAAAAGGCCTGTTCGAGAACGGAAGTCATTTTCCATGCCAAGAACACCGCGATGCACCCCACAATTATGATCAAAATCCTTTGGGGCCAAACCATCTCTCGTTCGGGTTTGTCTTTTCTCCGAAATCGCAGGTAAATGTCATGAAGCATCGTGGTCGTAGGCGATAACAAGTAATTCATTCCTGTCGATATGACAACAGCGGTTGCAGCTCCCAGTAGCAAAACACCTACGGGTAGCCATATCATCCTCTTGGCTGCCATGATGATAACAGAAGCATGTTCCATGGTTCCAGCCTGCAACTCCGGCCAGAAATACGCTGCGGCAAAAACCGCTATCACGATGGCAACGCCTTCGACGATGATGGTCCCAACCACCCAAATGCCTGCCGCCTTCTTGGCTTCCTGTGGGTTGCGCGCGCTGTAAAACTTCTGGTACATGCTTTGAACACCCAGAAGCAACAGCAGGGTGGACAAGCCGATAGCCGGGATTTTCAAATAGGGATTGGCCCCGAATTCCTGACTGAATATTTGGAAGTGGGATGCCGGAAGGATCGCTTTTATCTTGTCCCAACCGCCTGCCGCGAGGATGGTCAAGGGTGTAGCCAGGATCGTTGACGATAGGATAATGATACCGTTGGGAAGGTCTGTGTTGGCAACTGCGATCATTCCTCCTATCGCTGTGAAAACAGTCACAAAAACAAAGGCCATGAACATGCCCTGTTCCACAGAGATGGCCCCATCCGAAATGGCATTCAGGATGTATCCTCCAGCCTTGAACTGATAGCTGACGATGACCGTAAAACTGATGATGATCGCGATGGCTCCAAAAACTCTAGCCACTGGGCCGTAGCGGACTTCCAGAATATCTCCGACTGTGTACTGGCCGAACGTTCTGATCTTGGCGGCCAGAAAATAGATGATGACAATACCCACCCAAGCACCCACAGGAAACCACAAAGCACTCCAACCCGCTTTTGCGGCCAATTCTGCTCCGGCTATAAAGGTCCCGCTGCCGATCCAAGTGCAGATGAGAGTAAACACCATCTTGGTCATGGGAATCTGGCGGCTTGCGACCATCATATCGTCTTTACTTTTGACGCCCCTGGAGCGCCAGAAATTCATGATGGTCAGCACAGCCAGGTAACAAAGGATGATGATGATGTAAATGTTCATGTCAACTCCTTTTATCCGATCAAGTTGTTTTTCTTTTCTATTATCCCTTCGAGAAAGTCAAGCCTTTTCAAGTTTTTTTACCTGCGTTTCCAAACCGGCAAGCGACCGGGTGTGTACGGGGCCCCTATTTCTTCCAGTTTCTTTTCGATCTTTTTGACATCTTCATCAACGATCTTTTTTATCGTTTCCAGTATCGACGGAAACTCATCGGCAACGATCCGGAAAGCGTCCTTCTGGGATTGCGTGGGCGCAGAAAAGGAACGCCATTGATCATAGATGATGCTGTTTATGCGTGAAGACAACCCGGGTTCTGCGTCTATATCCAATCTTCTGAGCATCCTGTCCCCGAACATCTTGCGCTGTATTTCGTTCACCTTCGTCTCCAACGCCTTTATTTCGACGAGGAGTTCATCTGTATCGGATGTCACACTTTTTAACGCCACCCTGAAATGACGGACTTTCTCTCCCACCTCTCGAATCACGCTCGAAGCGGCGTTGACCGCTCGATTCAACTCTCTCACCTGTTTTTGGAAAGCCAAAAGCGCAGCATGATCTTCTGCCGGGAGAGTCGCGTTTCCGATCACCTTAGCCGTGAACATCACGGGCTCTGTCAACTTGGTTTCCTCTCCATTGACTTTTTTGGAAAGGAAGACCTGGTAATTCCCTGGCATCGCGAACGTGCTGGAAGGGCCGCTGGATGTCGGACTCACATCCCTTAAGTTTGTGGGGTTGACGGCCGGATATCTGAGATCCCACGTTATTCTGTGAAGTCCGGCTGAGGCTGGGGCTCTGAGTTGACGGACCATGTGACCGGCCTCATCCGATATAGTAAACAAGAGATAGGGCGTCTCTTCTTTCTCCTCAGCTTGCATCTGCTCTAAAGAGGGATAATAGACCGACTTTTTATTTTTTATGGCCTCTTTTTCATCCTTTTCCCGCTTACTCCTCAAGGTCTGTATGCTTTCCTTCAGATAATAGGTAAAAGTGGCTCCAAAAGGAGGGTTTTCAGCGGTATAGTACATTTCTCCCTGGAAGCCCTTGTCTCGACTCCCCAGGGTTCCCAACGGACTCCACTCCACGAACATCCATGCATCTTTGATGGGAAAAATATGCCCATCTTTATTCAATGTTTCCGAATCGAGATCACGAAGAGGTGTGTAATCATCCAGAATATAAAATCCCCTTCCGAATGTTCCCAACACAAGGTCGTTCTCTCTCCGTTGGATAGCGATATCCCGTACGGCGATGGTGGGGAGTCCGCTTTTCATCTGTTTCCAGTTTTTCCCTCCGTCTACGGATACGAACACTCCGAACTCTGTTCCGCAAAAGATCAGGTTTTTGTTCACGTGATCTTCGGCCAGGGCATACACTGATCCTCGATCGGGCAAACTCGAAGCCACAGACACCCAGGTTTGGCCGGTGTCGGTGCTTTTCAAGATATAGGGCCTGAAATCCCCCCGTTTGTGGTTATTGAAGGCCGCATAGAACGTGTTTTTATCATGCTGAGAGGCCAGGACCTCGTTCACATAGGTCATTTCCGGTACATCCGGAAATTTGTCGATTTTTCGCCATGTCTTTCCGCCGTCTTCGGTGATTTGGATCCATCCATCGTCCGTTCCCGCAACCAACATGTCTTCCTGTACCGGAGACTCATCCAGAGCTACGATACTACCATATTGCGATGTGGACGAATTTTTGGCCACGGCATCCATCGGCCAGATACGGCCCATAACTTCCAGCTTGTTGCGGTCGATCTGGCGCGTCAAGTCATCACTGATCACCTGCCAGGTATTACCTCTGTCATCGCTGCGAAAAACCTTGTTTGCGGCAAAGTACAGCCGGGTATGTAAGTGCTGACTGATCAGCAGAGGAGAATCCCAGTTCCACCGGTACGCTGTTTCTCCTTTTCTTTCTTTGGGCTTGATACCTGTCGTTTCCCCGCTTTTTTTATCAAAGCGTATCAGGTTTCCGTGTTGTGATTGGGCATAAACGATGTTATGGTCCTCAGGATCGACCTGGGATTCAAAACCATCTCCTCCCTGTGTCGTGTACCAATCCGCAGTGACGATTCCATGAGCGCTTGTCGTACGCGAAGGGCCGCCCAGGCTGTAATTGTCTTGAGTTCCGCCGTACACATTGTAAAACGGCTCTGCATAATCAATCGCTACTTTATAAAATTGTGTCACAGGAAGGTTAGTCATGAACTTCCATGTGCCTCCCCTGTCGAAGGACTCATAAACACCTCCATCATTCCCGTTAAGATAATGATCCGTATCGCAGGGATCGATCCATAGGGCATGGCTATCCCAATGCTTGCTCCTATCTCCTAAGCTTCTCCAATTCACCCCCCCATCGTCCGTAACCTGAAGGAAAGTATCCATGGAATAAACTCGTTCGGGATCCTTGGGATCACAAACCAATTCCTGGTAATAATTTCCTCTAGCTGTGTAACTGTTCTTCCGTTCCCATGACTCTCCCCTGTTTGTGCTTCTGTAAAAACCGCCACGCTCTCCCTGCGCCTCGACAATCGCATATATGATTTCAGGATTAGCTGGGGAAATGGCTATGGAAATACGTCCCAGGTCACCGGCGGGAAGACCTCGGTTAATTTTTTCCCAGGTTTTGCCGGCATCCACGGATTTGTAGAGGGCGGACTCAGGTCCCCCACCGACCAAGGTCCAGACATGTCGTCTTCTCTGGTGAGCCACGGCATAGAGGACATCAGGATCTCGCGGGTCCAACAGAACCTCGCTCACTCCGGTATGCTCGCTGATCGTTAATACAGCTACCCAGGTGCTGCCGCCATCAATGGTTTTATAAAGGCCTCTCTCTCCTCCTGAACTCCACAACGGTCCATAGGCTGCCACGTAAACTACATCGGTATTTCGTGGATCGATGGTGATCATCCCGATGTGTTCAGATGTCTTGAGCCCGACGTTTTTCCAGGATTTGCCCCCATCCTCACTTTTGTACACACCATCGCCGTAGGCAACACTGCGCTGGTTGTTGTTCTCTCCAGTCCCCACCCAAACGACGTTGTGATTAGTGGGATCCATGGTTACACAACCGATAGAATAAGATCCTTGGCTATCAAAGATTGGGGTAAATGTCGTTCCTGCATTTATCGTTTTCCAGACTCCACCAGAAGAAGAGGCTACATAAAATTCGCTGGACTTGTCTGGATTCACAGCAAAATCGGAAATCCGGCCGGATGTCAGCGCCGGTCCGATGCACCTGAATCGCAGGACATTCAAGGATAATTTATCGAAAAGGCTAATGTTTAGCTTCTTTTCATCCTTTTTTTCTCCCGCTAGTCCAAAACCGCTGTAAAACACAAAAATAAACACAAAAATCAACACAAAAATCAAACTCGTGAATCTAAATATTTGACGTTTCATATGAACCTCCTTTCCGCATAAAAATATAATATTATGTGTGTTTAGACAAGTGGATTATGATCGAAAAGGACAATGAGGATATCTGGGCTAAGCGAGCCCGCCGCCATCCACGACAAAAACCGAGCCTGTCACCCAACTGGATAATCCGCAAGTAAGGAATAAAACAGCATTGGCCACATCCTCAGGGTTTCCAACACGAGGGATAGGACGGTCCGCTGCTTCCTCAAGGAAAGATCCGAAATCTTGGTGCACTTGTGCCGCTTCACTTTCCAGCAACTCTGTGTTGACATCCCCTGGACAAACGCAATTCACTCTGATCCCTTGTTTGCCGTGATCGATGGCCATGGCACGGGTCAAATTAACTACCCCTCCCTTCGAGGCGCAATAGGCAACAGCGTTGGGACCTCCTTTGATTCCCCAACCAGAACCGATGTTGACTATACATCCTCCTCCATTCTTGATCATATGGGGTATGACAAGATTTGAGAGCAAATAGACTGACTTCAGGTTGACTCGCAGAACGAGGTCCCATTCTTCTTCTTTCAGCTCGACAATATTTTTCCTGTTGATCACACCGGCATTATTCACCAAAATGCCAAGATTCCCAAAATCTTTCAATACACTATCGATCGTGTTCTGGCAATCGGAGCGAAGGCCAACATCGCAAACATACGAGTTTGCCTTTACCCCAAGGAGGCTTATTTCCTTTGATATTTTCGATCCTTTTTGTTCATCGACATCCAAAAGGGCTATGTTGGCTCCCGCTTCGGCTAATCGTCTGGCTACTCCTAATCCAATCCCTGATGCGGCACCCGTGACCATCGCCGTTTTCCCTTTGAGCGATATGAGATCGATGATATTGTTATGGATATTCATCATTCCTTTTTCTCCAGCAACAAGATGAGAACCCTGTGTTCTCCTTCAGGAATTTCAATCTTTTTCGATCTCCCTTCAAAGATCTCTGCCGGCTGATTATCCATTTCGATCTGAAATCTTCCTTTAGTCAAAAGATTGATTTTAATTTCATTTTTTCTGAGGGAGGATACATCGAAGGCAACCTCATTTTCCGAGTAAAGAAATCGACGGAAAACCGCGGCCTTTTTTGCCTCCAGGATAACTCTTCCCTCTTCCCTCAGTTTAACCTTCTTTCGAGACACTTCGATGTCATAATGTCTGCCCTGAATGAAGAGCCGAGATAGTTTTCCTCCTTTCTCTGGCTGAATCATCCCAAATCTGAATCCATCCCAAGGAGTGAAATCCATGTATTCTTCTAACCCTATAAGGGCAAGAAGCGGTCCCCAGCCTTGGTATCTCTCTCTTCCAGCTTCTCCGGTTCTAGAATCGAAATTTTCTGGACAAATCTGAAAATTCACCCAACTGCGCATGAACAATTCCGCGCTTTTTTTGGCATACTCAGAAGCGACGGCATCAAAACCGTAGGCTTTCAATCCTTGGTAGATCAAGTAATTGGTGGGGGGCCAAACTTTGCCTCTCCAATAATCCTGGTCTGCGTATTCGGAATCATCTCGGGATATGGTTGGTATGATGAAGTCACCCCAAAATTCATTCTCATTCAGCAGCCGTTTCCTCAACTTCAGGGCCCTCTCTTGATCGGGAATCCTCGCTATGAGCGGATAAAAATTTGAGGCCGCCTTTTTTTTGGAGAAACTTCCATCCCAGTATCGATCATAGTAAAATCCATCCGCCTCGTTCCAAAGATAGCGATTGATCAGGTTTTTCATCAGATCATATTCTTCTGAATATCGGATGAAATCCTGTTCGTTCTGCAAGATCTTGGCAATTTGAGCTAAACACCATGCATCCAAGGTATATAAAGAATTCAAATCGACACAATTCATGGTTAGTGTTCCTGTTGCCTCACTGAAAACAGCTCTATCCCAATTGGGCAGATCATCTTGACCGGACTCCCAACTTGCACGTGTTTCCCCGCTGGCATCTTCCTCCCAGGAAGGGACCCAGGAAGCTATGTTTTCGGTATCCGATCCCCATTCCAAAAGTCCATCCCTATTTCCATCTCTTCTATCTTGACCGTTCGCTTTTTTGGTTTTCCAGTATGAATGCCATCTTTTCAAAAAAGGATAGGCATATTCAAGAAATTCTATGTCTCCATCTCTTTGGAAGCACTTCCATACCACAAAAGAGCCGACTGGAGGTTGTGACCGATCTGCAGCCCCAACGAACCGTCCTCTCCAATGGGGAATGTTTCCGTTCGGGTACTGCGTCTCGAGAACGGATTTCATGACATCCTTTGCATGTTTAATGCTCTCGACTGAAAGCAACAGAGCATTGAAAAAAGAGTCCCTACCTATAATCGTAAACTCGTCGGGCCCTTTTTGTGTTGGAAAGATCCAGCGCCGTCCTGCGGGTGAGTATAGACGGTGATTCTCAGGCTGATAAAGAGTGTTCCAGAATAGGTTATTCGTTATGGCTTTTTCGACTCCTTCATACAAACCTTCGATCTTCACTCTTTTCCTGTGATATCTATCCTCTTCTTCTTCTAAAAATCTGTCGATTATGGCCTCATTTTTGTACCGATAAATTTGGTTGCGCAAAATTCTCATATCTTGCCCGACAGAAGCCACAAAATAGATACGGTTTGTCTTAGAACGAGGATAGTGGAGAATGAGTTCTTTTTCCTGTGAATCCTCCGACACGAGCCCTTCACGATTTGTCCAACACAAATAATAGTATTTTTTTGATGAGGCGCTTTCTCCCCGTACATGCCCGTTGGAGAGAGACTGGTACCGTCCCTCGAAATTCCAAGGAAAATGATGAATCATCTGGATCTCGATTCCTTCAGGAACAAGAATCCTCCCGATGACTGTTTTTTCGCTCTGACGAGACCACTCCAATACCAGGGTGGTCGATCTTTTAGAAGGTTTTTTAAGGATAGGGGTATTGTTTTCTTTCCCGAAGGGAAGCCCCATGTCCAGCTTGATACGGGCATATTGTCCATCGGGAGAATGCGGGCCAACTTCAGAGATTAGAAAAAGATGGTCGATTCCTTCTGCTTTTTCGTCCAACTTCTGGGTACGGATCCGGAATGCAAAAACACTTTCTGGGTGAGGAGCCAACAGCAATCCTGCCCAATTATCTGCCTCAAACGCCCCGATGTAGACATCTTTCCACTGATAATGGATCTCAGCATACGCACTTTCACATATGGCAAATAAAGCCAGCACCACCAGCATCATAAAGAATATGCATACTGTGATGGGCTTCGCGGATTTCGTTTGTATGTTTTTTTTCATCTGTTAATTGTCAAGACGCTGGAGCCCATACTGTTTTGCCCAATGCAGGGCTTCCGCATATTCTTCCCGAGTGATCCTTCTGGCTAATTCAGGATATTCCGAGGCTTTGTGTTCGGGTCTGTACTGTCTCATAATATTGACATAGGTGGTTTTGGAAATATTCTCGGCTACAAATTTTAAAAATTTCTTGGTACCTGCAATCCTATTGGGCAAAACCAGATGTCTGACCATCAGTCCTTTCACAGCAATTCCCCGGGCCAACTGAAGATCTCCCGTCTGACGAAACATTTCTTTCAATGCGATCTGGGCATAATGAGGATAATTGAAGGCCCCATCCGAATATTTTGCAGCCTGTTCCGGATCCATGTATTTGCAATCGGGCAGATATATATCGACGATCCCATCCAGCATTTGGACTATTTCCAATTTTTCGTAACCACTGGTGTTATAAACAATAGGAATGTGAAGCCCCATCGGAATGGCCATTTGCAAAGCTTTGACAATGCTGGGCAGATAATGAGTCGGTGTAACGAGATTAATGTTTGAGCAACCCATCTTTTGGAGCTTAATCATCGTTTCGGCTAATCGTCTGTCAGCGATCTCGATGCCTTCTCCTTCAAGACTTATCGAATAGTTCTGGCAATAGATGCAACGCAGATTGCAGTTGGAAAAAAAAATAGTTCCAGACCCTCCAGGCCCAACTAAAGGGGCTTCCTCGCCGAAATGAGGGGCAGCACTTGACACCTTCACTTTTGCAGTCGCCTGACATCTGCCGATCTGTCCTTTTATCCGATTCACACGACAATCTCTCGGGCAAAGATGACAATTTTCATAAATGGAATAAAGTCGCTCCACCCGCTTGGCCAGTTCTCCCTTTTTTTGTAGTTGGAGATACGAAGGAACCTCTTCACCAAAAGATCTCGAAGGGATAATCAGAGTGGTTCCCAACAGGAATAATGAGTGTCCCAAAAAAGTGCGTCTTGAAATATTATTCAACCTTCACCTCTACTCCTGTTGGCTTCATTATTTAATATAAACCATTCCATTCCTTTTTCAAAATACTTTCTTTTGTTGGAAACAGCTTTTATACAGCGATGTTTATGTGCTGCGGATCAGGTGATAAGTTCGGATCTTCCGGCAAATTTTTTATACTCTCCTGTGGATAATATTTCATCTATGAGTCCGAAAAAAAGATCGATCTCCGAATCTTTTGTGTAAAAATGAGGACCCACACGAATGACATCCGGCTCATCATCTTTGCCTTTGCGAAAGTCGACCTTGACATTTTTTTCAATCAAGGCCTGCTTTATTTGCTGGGCGTGAGGCATGCTGATGGAAACCGCACCTCCTCGCCTCTCGTCCTCCATGGGTGTGTGGATGTGATATCCTCTTTTTAAGGCATTTTCAATCAACTTTTTTGTTTGCACGATAGATTTCTGCCGGATCGATTTTATCCCAACTTTCTCGATCATGGTTAAACCTGCCTCGGCCGTATACAGACAAGGAATGGGCGGCGTTCCCGACATGAACTTGTAAGCACCATCAGAAAAGTCCATCTTGAGAGAAAAGTCGAATGGATCTTTGTGCGCCAACCATCCTGTCAACAGAGGTTCGACTTCCTCTTTAAGCTGAGGGCGTACATACAAAAAGGCATTTCCTGGCCCTCCACACAACCATTTGAGGCAACCGCCAATATAAAAATCGACGCCAAGCTCTTTCACATTCACAGGGACAGTTCCAGGCGCATGATAGCCATCGATAACTGTCAAAACTCCTTTGTTTTGGGCGTGTTGGGTTAAAAGCGATACATCCTGGATAAAGGCTGATTTGAAGTATACATGGGATGTGGCAACCAAAAGGGTCCTTTCATCCACACGTTTGAGTATCTCTTCGA
>Ga0114922_10003423_pt1 | contig 14796 bp, 13 predicted proteins | sample AartaG_FD_100975 | JGI IMG/M metagenome (GOLD analysis project Ga0114922, IMG submission 100975) | Deep subsurface microbial communities from Aarhus Bay to uncover new lineages of life (NeLLi) - Aarhus_00045 metaG | ecosystem: Environmental > Aquatic > Marine > Oceanic > Sediment | place...
ATGTTCAAGAGCGATGTTTAAAAGCTTTATCGCATCTTCCGTTGATTTGATTTTTTTGATATTTTCCATGATTCCTCTTGATTTGAAGGGATATTATAATTTTTTTTCAAGGAAAATAAAAGGTTGTTAAATATCACCCTTGAAATCATCTCTGGGGGTGATTGACGGGAATCCTATCCTGTGTCAACATCACAGTGATATGAAACCATAACGACGCTATTTCATTCCTCATCCAAGGCTGCGTCGAGGTTTTGAAAAGGAAGAGGGGGAGGATTCCTCTCCCTTCTTCCCCCTCCTTGATCTTTTGTTTACCAGATGTACAATAAGTCATCCGTGTGGGGGCATTAATGCAGATCGGGTTCGAAATTTGTATCGATCGGGCGGCCCTCTTTTGTATATCGAAGAAGAAGATGAATATCCCTTTCTTCAAGAATGCATCTTTTTTTATCCTGTTGCTGCCATTTAATAAGGCGCATGATATTTTTGTCGATTTCGATACAGGTAATCCCGTTTGTGTAGCCGCAACACCCGTCGTTGAAATAACATGGAACCGGCCTATTGTTGGCCGGCTCAAAAGACTTTGGCATTTTTCCCGACCGGTGGATTAGGATTTTTTCTATCTCGGCTTTTTTTTCATGGATCTGTTGTTCTATGGATTTTTTTTCTTCTTGGGCAGCTTGCTCTGATGCTTTTTCAAGACGACGAATGTCTATCAGAAGGCGGTCGAAATGAGTCATCGACCCAAAGATGGCTCGGTGTGTGTGGCCGCAAATCAGCAGAACCTTATTTTTTTTTGCCCATTGGTAATAATTCAATTCCAGGTCATCACGGATCCGAAAGTTTTCAGCCGGACCGTCAACGCCGATATGCAGCAATATTTGTACTGTTTTCCAGATGAAATGTGCAGCCAATCGACTCAGCTTCCAGGCCTGATCTTCAAAGAACCGTCCTTGATGTCCATGGATCAGGAAAATATCCTCACCCAAACAGAGTCCCTCTTTATGTTCCACGTTCTCCAGTAGGTTGTCCTTCCAAGTTTGACTGTGCTTTTTGAATCTACGCAGCGTTACCTCTTTGTCGTGGTTTCCCCATATCCTTATTTTCTTTTTGTTCGGAGTCTCCTGGGCCATTTCGATTTCCTGCTGGATGGTTTTCCTGTAATGAGAAAGAATTTGCTTGTACTGGTTTTCCCAGAGTTCCTCATTGTCTCCCAGAACGATCAATGAATACCCCTCTTTTTTGTAGAAGGATAAGGCTGAGGTGTAAAGTTCTGTGTTTTTTTTGAAGTCATCGGCTGGGCTGGAATCGCCTTTATGGTGATCCGAGAAAAAAACAAAACGGTCTTTTTCAAAATCGATCGGGATTTTGTTTTCAGGTTTTCGGGCATTTTTGTAGATTCTGTTGAATTTTCTGCTCATTCTTTGGCGCGACATGTCGGGCCCTCTAATCTGAGTTTTTCAACCTGAATTATTTATAAAATATGCTGATGACATCATTCATACTCACAAAAGCCAATGTTCAAATTTCCTTTTAGCTGCAGGGTGGGGAAGGTTGGCCATCAGCATATTTTACCCTACGGGCGAGCCGATCTCACTGCATCAGCTGCGTGGGCCACTGCCTGGCCGCTGCAGCAATCTCGACTCGTGAATAAATCAGGACAAATCATAGCAAAAAAGGGGAGCATGTTCAAAATCCGCATTTTTCTTGTTTGCTTTTTATGAATAATCCAGGTTAAATAGTTTGAGGAATATAATCCCGAACAAAAAATTGATGGAAAAGATGGTTCCCCGTTTGAGAACAGACATAGATATTATTCCCACCTCTCACCAGGGAGAAAAAGTGTTCCTCGTCAAGGATTTGTTGGGCCTTATTGCCCAACCCGTTTTGCTGCGGGGGGTGGCACTGCAGGTCATCGGATTGATCGATGGAATGCGGAACATCCGGGATATTCAAGCAGAGTTGATGCGTCTTCAAGGAGGAATTTTTGTCAGATCTGAGGATGTTGAAGACATGATATCCCAACTCGACAAGGTTTTTCTGATAGATAGCCAAAACTATAGACAGGAAAAAAAGAGGATCGTAAAAGAATATATGCAATGCCAAACCCGCGAGGCTTGCCTTGCCGGGAAGGCCTATCCCGATAAAGCGGATGAGCTCACTCTCTATATCCAGTCTATACTTGACACCGAGAGTAGGCAGCCCGCTGTTCTCGAACGGAAACAAATATCAGCTGTTGTTGCTCCTCATATCGATCTCGATGTCGGGAAAAAGGTTTATGCTAAGGCATACCAGGTTGTGAAGGGGCTTTCTCCTGAAAAAGTGTTGCTTCTTGGAACAGGGCATAATCTTTCGGAATCCTATTTCTCCCTGACGACAAAAGATTTTATCACCCCCTTGGGCAGAGTCAAAACAGACAGGGATGAGGTTGAAAGATTGAAAGAAAAATGTTCCCCTGAGATTATTGCACCTCATGATATCGACCACAAAAACGAACATTCCCTTGAATTTCAAATCCTGTTTCTGCAACATATGTTCGGGGATGGTTTCCAATTGATGCCGGTCCTTTGTGGATCCCTCCACAAGGTCCTACATCGTTTTTCTAAGCCCGGGGAAATTCCAGGAATGTCCGATTTCATCTCCGGTCTCCGGCTTTTTTTGGGAGATAAAGAAGATTCTGCTCTTATCGTGGCGGGGGTCGATTTTTCTCACATAGGGCCAAAGTTCGGTCATCGCGAACCGGCTACTTCGTTGCTTCTTGAAGCACAAGAACACGATCGAGCTCTGCTGGATGCTATCTGCCGAGGCGACGTGACAACCTTCTGGTCTGAAGCTCAAAGAGAAAGCAACAAGTACAATGTATGCGGCTTTTCGACCCTAGCTCTGTTGCTCGAGCTTCTTTCCGGCAGAAAAGGTCATGTGTTGGGGTATGATTTCTGGATGGAAGAGGCGACCCAATCCGCGGTGAGCTTTGCCGCTCTGGCATTCCCTACCAAATAATTAACCTGAATAATCCAGGTTATAGTTGATTCAGAAAATATATTTTAAATTAGTGTTGGATTTAAATTTCTTCATCTTTGCGGTATAATTCAAATCCTTTTATTATTATCCGTAAGAAAAAGCACATGACAGATTTTGGCGGTTCTATCAAACAAACAGATGAATTTGAGGTTGCCATTTTGGGGATTCCGTTTGATGAGAAATCCAGCTATATGAAGGGCGTATCCAAAGGGCCTCAGGCGATCCGGGATGCTTCGACAGGGGAGGCCATCAACCAATGGACTGAGTCAGGCGTGAACCTCGAAGAAGAGGCAAACATCGTGGATCTGGGAGATTTAGATGTGTCCGGTTCTTTTTGGGATGTATTTGCGAAGACAGAAGAGCGGGTTCGGGAAATATTGGAAAAGGAAGCTGTGCCTATCGTTTTAGGGGGAGATCACTCCCTAACCTATCCGATCATAAAGGCGTTCGCACAAAAATACGATCCCCTGGATATTCTTCACTTCGATGCCCACCCCGACCTGTATAACGAGCTTTACGGGGATCGCTACTCTCACGGTTGTCCGTTTGCACGGATCATCGAAGAGGGTTATGTTGCCAATCTCGTCCAGGTAGGCATCCGTGCGGCAACCGGTCAGCACAGAGAGATGGCCATGAAATATGGGATCCGGATGATCGAAATGAAGGACATCAGCCATGCCATTGCTCTCGATTTTAACAATCCTTTATATATTTCCTTCGACATGGATGCCCTTGATCCCGCTTTTGCACCAGGCGTTTCCCATCATGAAGCGGGAGGGCTTTCCACCCGCCAAGTGATAAACATGATCCACGACTTGAAGGGGACTATCGTTGGTCTGGATGTCGTAGAGGTGAATCCGGACCGGGACACGGTCGGTATAACGGCTTCTGCTGCCGTGAAAATTATCATGGAAGTCATCGGCAAAATTGTGGCTTCTCGAAAGATGAAGATAGAGGAGGAATCATGAAAAGACTGGGTGTTGCTTTATTTTTGATCTGTTTGATGGCGTTAACAGCATGTTCCCAAACGCAAAACGTGTTTGATCGCTATTTCGTCGACAAAACCATGCGCATCGATTATTTCCATATCGGAGATGTACAAGAAGAGATGGTGACGCTCGACCAGGTATACGAGCAAGGGATTTGGGCGGGAAGCCTCCACAATCTCATAGATCCTTTTGACAATGGGCGTTATTACGCCAAGATATATGACCTCTCATCGGGAGAGTTGATCTTTTCCAAAGGATTCGACAGCTATTTTGGGGAGTATAAAACAACAAGCAAAGCCCTTGATGGCGTGAAAAGAACCTACCATGAAACCGTGCTTATTCCGTATCCTAAAAACAAGATCAAGCTCACCCTCGAGGTTCGGAACAGAAAAAACAAGCTTCAGCCGTTTTTCAGCCAAGAGATAGATCCTGCCAGCGTGGATGTGAAAAAAGATCCTCTGATTCAAGATGTGAAAGTATATGAAATGCGAAAAAACGGGCATCCTCACAACAAGGTGGATGTGGCCATCATTGCTGAAGGCTACACCCTACAGGAAGAAGAGAAACTCCATCAAGATTTAGAACGGTTTACCGAAGTTTTTTTTAGCCATGAGCCATATAAATCTTACGCAGACCGATTCAATGTCTACGGCATATTCAAACCTTCAGAGGAAAGCGGTTGCGATGAGCCACGCATGGGCGTGTTCAAAAACACAGCCATAGGCGCCACATTCAACTCCTTGGGATCCGAACGGTATCTTCTAACCGAAAACAACCGGGCGCTGCGGGATGCGGCGGCTCATGTTACCTATGATGCCTTGTATATAATGGTGAATCATAAACGATACGGAGGCGGAGGGATCTACAATTTGTACTGCACATTCACGGCAGATAATCAATGGCACAGGTATCTGTTTCTTCATGAGTTTGGTCATTCTTTCGCAGGCCTCGGCGATGAATATTACACCTCTTCTGTGGCCTACAACGAGTTTTATCCGAGAGGAATGGAACCCACCGAGCCGAATATCACGGCTCTTCTCGATCCTAATAACTTGAAGTGGAAAGAATATGTGTCTGAGGGAATAAGCGTCCCGACTCCCTGGGAAAAAGAGGACTTTGATACGATGGGCTTGGCGTACCAAAAAATACGCACAGAGACCAACGACAAAATCGCACAGATGAAACGCAACAATGCTCCTCGGGATGAAATCGCAAAGACAGAACAAGAATCGGAAAAGTTGTCCAGAGATCATGCGAATAAGGTGGATGCTTATCTGGATAAAAGCCGATTCAACGGAAAAGTCGGAGCTTTTGAAGGGGCGGGATACTCGGCGGAAAGCCTTTATCGCCCGATGCTGGACTGTTTGATGTTCACTAAGGGAGATAAACCTTTCTGTAAAGTGTGCGAAATGGCCGTCATCCGCATCATCCGTTTTTACTCTGAGTGAGATGATCTGCCTTGCCGTCGGCCGGATAATCTAGTTGAAAGGGTGAAAAAATGATCAGAAAATATTTACTTTCCTGTTTATTGATTTCCGGACTCCTGTTCGGGATGTGGGGTTCTGTTGTTTGGGCTGAAGAATCTTTGTTCACACGATCCGTGGCTGGATCTGGATTTGTTCAGGAGCTTTTTGCGTTTGTCGAACAGAATGAGAAGGCCATTATCGCAGAGTGGATCCGGCTGACGGAGATTCCAGCACCCTCTGGTTATGAGGAAAAAAGGGCCCAGTACATGAAGTGCCAGTTTGAATCTATGGGATTGGATAAGACCTATATCGATCAGGCAGGAAATGTGATCGGCATCTGGAAAGGAATGGATGGAGGAAAAAAAATTGTCCTTTCCGCCCATATGGACACCGTGTTCCAGGGCGTGAATGAAATTCATGTGAAAAGGGAAGGCAATGTGCTGAAAGCTCCAGGAATTGGTGATGATACAGCAAGTTTGATCAACATGCTTTGGTCCCTGCGAGCTTTTAAAGAGGCAGGATTCAAACCTGAAAATACCTATTATTTCCTGGCCACTGTAGAAGAAGAAACGGGTTTTGATGGGATGCGTGCCTTTATGGACTCGGTCGAACAGGATTTCACCTATGTCCTAGCTATGGACGGAGATTTGGGAAAGGTTAGCTATGGCGCTCTTGGGTTTGGCGGAGGATTGGTCACTTTCCGTGGACCGGGAGCCCATACCATGCAGAGTCGAGGTGTGCCCAATCCCAATGTTGCAGTCGCAAGGGCTATCGATCGAATTTGCCGGCTAGATCTGCCCGTTTTGCCTATCGAAAAATGGACAATCTTGAATGTGGGAAAAATCATGGGTGGAAAGGTGAGAAATGCCGTTTCACAAGAATCGTCATTTACGATCGATCTCCGATCTGGAGACCAGGAAGAAATTATTAGGATTCAAAAAAAGATCAGGGAGATATGCGAGGAGATTTCCTATGAAACAGGCGTGAAGTGGGAAATCCAGTTTGATGACCGGTCCAAGGCTTTTCAAATTCCTGGAGCCAGGGATTCGGCCCTGGTCCAAACCGTTGTTGACATCCTGGAATATCTTGAAGTTAAAGATATTGAAGTGGATCCGTTAGGTTCGACAGAAGCCAACGTGGGCATCGAGAGGGGAATTTTGAGTGTCAATTTGGGCCGGACCTATGGACGGTACAAACACAGTCTTCGGGAAGAGGCTGATATTGATGGATTGTTTTTAGCGATGAAACAGATCATGTTGCTGGTCTGTTGTTTGGAATGAGTTTATTCTTGCGGCGGGATTAGCCTTACGATTTTCTCCAACCACTGTTTATCGATTTCCGAGAAAGCATCGCGCTTCTGGCTATCCACATCAAGGACGGCCCAAGGCTGGTCATTTTTGCCCAAAAGGGGAATCACTATCTCTGAGTTAGAACGGTTGTCGCATGAGATATGTCCCGGAAATTCATGGACATCCGGCACCACGATTGTGGAATGGCGAAGAATTCCGGCCCAACAGACGCCGCTGTTTTTTCCGAGAACTTGACAAGCCAATGGGCCTTGGTAAGGGCCGACGATCAGTTCGCCTTTATCGAGGAGGTAGAATCCAGTCCAGAAGAAGTGAGGCATCTTGTGATGGAGGAGTGCAGCCACTGTGGCCATTCGGGAGATTAGGTTCCCCGTGTTTTGGAGAAGGTTCTCCAGTTGTGTATAGATTCTCTCGTATCGGGCGTTCAGTTTTTTTTTCTCTGTCATTGCCATACTCAACAGGGTGGGGAGGTGCGGGCTGTTGTCAGCAAAAGGGGGGTTGATGATGGGAACCAAAAAGGTGGGGGCTCCTCCCAGCCCGCAAAAAAGAGCCAATCCCATTATAGGCAATAAAATCGTTTTTGTAAACAAAATCTTGAATTTTTTTTATTTTTAAATTTAGCTTGACATTACCCCTGTAATTTTATAATAAATTGGCAGAGCTGCTAAAGTTAAGCTTGGGAAATCAACCTGAATGGAATATGTTTTTTAAGACCAAAATTTAAATCGGAGGTAAAGTCAATGGCTTATGAATTCACAAACTCAAAGGGGGTTAAATATTATCTCCATTTTAAGGATGTCAACCTTAAGGGAGGACGCATACAGAGAATCTACTTTTTTGCCAAAGATGTCAGACCAGGATCCTTGGATGATGTTCCTGCTGGCTATCAAGTTATGGAAACAGAAAGAACGGGCATGCCCATTCTGAAAAAGGCCTGATTCTCTCTTTTTTCAGCAACTTAAGAATCATTCGTTTTTTGTTTTAATGTAATTGGAGGGAGTAAGTCTTTCATGGCTTCTCCCTCTTTATCACCCCTATTCTTCTCACTCCTTAGATTTCCTTCCATCCGGAAGGGATTTTGTATCCTGGATCTCATTTTGACCTGTTGTTTGCTTCTGGTTATACTCTTCGTATGAAAACAAAAAAAAATATTGCTGTTTTGTTCCTGTTATTTTTATTCACAATGAGCTGTGGGTCAGGAGACAATAAATCCCCTGGTGCAGAAACGGAATCCCATCTTGAGATCGCTGTCATCCCCAAGGGAACTACACATGAATTCTGGAAGTCCATTCATGCAGGAGCGCAACAAGCCGCTTCCGAGACCGGAGTAAAGATTTTGTGGAAAGGACCTCAAAAGGAAGATGACAGGGCTCAGCAAATAACGGTTGTCGAAGATTTTATTAGCCGCGGGGTGGATGGGATCGTGCTTGCTCCTCTGGACGATCGAGCCTTGATGCGTCCTGTGCGGGATGCAGTCAGAGAAAAGATTCCGGTTGTGATCATCGATTCCGCCCTCCAAGGGGAAGATTTTATCAGTTTTGTCGCAACAGATAACTATAAAGGAGGCGTCCTTGCAGGAAGAAGAATGGGAGAACTGCTTCAGGGCAAAGGGGACATTTTTATGATCCGGTATCAAGCGGGATCAGCCAGCACGACAAAACGAGAAGCTGGTTTTCTAGACACAGTGAATGAAGAATTTCCCCAGATAAATTTTTTGGTTCAAGATCAATATGCCGGCAGCACAACGGAAACAGCCTATCAATTGGCAGAAAACCTGCTCAACAGGTTCCCGGCTGTCGAAGGGATCTTCTGTCCGAACGAATCCAGTACTTTTGGCTCACTTCGGGCTCTTCAGGAAGCTGGGGAAGCAGGTAAGATCATTTTTATCGGTTTTGACAGCAGCCCCAAACTGGTGCAAGGATTACGAGATGGACACATCCATGGATTGGTCCTTCAGGATCCGGTGAAAATGGGATACTTGGGTGTTCATCAAATGGTTTTGCATCTTAGAGGTCAGCCTATCACAAAAAGGATCGACACAGGCATCTATATGGTTTCAAAAGATAATATGGAGGATTCCCAGATGCGATCCCTCCTGATGCCAGATTTGTCCAAGTAGTGACCTTCATGATGAATTTGTCCTCCCCATCTCGATCCCTTCTTCGGATGGAACATATTAGCAAGAGGTTTGCTGCCACGTGTGCGTTGGATGATGTGGGCTTCGATCTTCGCAAGGGAGAAGTCCATGCCCTCATCGGAGAAAACGGGGCGGGGAAAAGTACTCTTGTCAAAATTCTCAGTGGTGCTGTTTCTGCCGATGATGGGTCGATATTTTTTGATGGTCATTCCTTTATCCCTTCCAATCCTTTAGCCAGCCGGAAACAGGGAATTGCAATGATTTATCAGGAGCTCAATCTTGCTCCTCACCTGAGCGTCGAAGAGAATATCATGCTGGGACGAGAGATCCATAAATTAGGTTTTATGCAGGGAAAAACGATGCAACTGGCTGTGGAGAAAGCCTTGGAATTTGTGCATCATCCGGAGATCAAGTCCCACATTCCTGTAAAAAAATTGAGTGTTGGGGCAAAACAGATTGTTGAAATCGCCCGGGCCCTGGTAGGCAAGGCAAAAGTGTTGATCATGGATGAGCCAACCAGCAGCCTGACTCAAGAGGACACTCTGCGGCTATTTAAGGTCATCCAGAAACTGAAAAATCAAGGTGTTAGCATCATTTACATAAGTCATTTTTTGGAAGAGGTGCAAAAAGTTGCCGATCGCTTCACCGTGCTTCGGGATGGGAAAAAAATCCATACGGGTCGGATGGAAGAGACAAGCGTGGATGACTTGATTCAGATGATGGTGGGACAAAAATTTGTGGAGATGTTTCCCAAGATCGATCATGAAATCGGAGACGTTGTACTCCAGTTGAAAGGATTGAAAGGTAAGAGGATGGCCGCAAAAGTTGATCTTTTGCTTCGGAGAGGCGAAATACTGGGTGTGGCCGGCTTGATCGGAGCAGGCCGCACGGAAACATTGCGCACGGTGTTTGGATTGGATTCTGTCGAGAAAGGAACGATTGTGGTGGGGACGGTTGAGACCGGGTACAGGACTCCCTGGAACAGGATAGGCCAAAGTATCGGATTGTTGAGTGAAGACCGACAAGAGGAAGGGTTAGCCCAATCTCTCTCTGTCGCGGATAATCTCACACTCAGTCGTTTTTCTCCTTACAAAAAATTTGGACTCCTCAGATTGAAAAAACGGCGAGAAGCCGTTCAATTCTGGCTGAAACAGGCTAGAATCAAGGCGCAGGATCCAGACCAGCCGGTTTTCGGGTTATCGGGGGGAAATCAACAAAAGGTTGCCCTGGCCCGATTGCTTCATCAGGAAGCAGACATCCTGCTTCTCGACGAGCCAACGCGCGGCATAGATGTGATGAGTAAATCCCAGATTTATGAATGGATGGGAACACTCGTTCAGCAAGGCAAAGCCATTATTTTTGTTAGCTCTTATTTACCCGAGCTTTTAGGTGTATGCGACCAGATCGCGGTTTTCCACAGAGGAAACCTTATCGATTTTCGCCCGGTCTCCAATTGGGATACACAGAGCATTATGACAGTGGCGACGCTTGGCCGAATGGCACATGAAAATCAAGTCGAACATTCTGATCTTTGAGGAAAAGATGAAAGATAAAAATCGTATTCAGGCGCTGTTGAACTGGCTCGGTCCATTCCTGGGTCTTATCCTGGTTTTGGTCATCTTTTCTTCCATTCCTGAGGTCCAAGATCGATTTTTGCGGATCTCCAACCTGAAGAGTGTTGCCACCCAGTCAGTGATCGTAGCCCTCGGGGCACTGGGGATGACTTTTGTTATCATCAGTGGGGGAATCGATCTCTCCGCGGCCTCCAATATAGCCCTCGCAAGTGTTATCACGGCTTTTGCTATAAATGCGGGATTCTCTCCTGTACTGGCCATCCTTTTAGGTGTTTTGACCGGAGGTGTGGTGGGCTTGGCGAATGGCGTACTCATCACATCATTGCGGCTTGTGCCGTTTATCGTGACTCTTGGTATGTTGGGAATTGCCAGAGGAGTGGCAAAATGGATGGCCGGAAACCAGAAAATAGATGCCCCGCTCACTTGGATTAATGAAATCATGGCCAAGAGCCCAAGGCCTTCTTGGATGCTCATGGCTCCTGGCGTTTGGATAATGATTTTTTTCGCCGTGGCCATGGCTGTTATATTGCGATACACTGTATTTGGTAGACACATTTTTGCCATAGGATCGAATGAAGCGACGGCCCGGTTGTGCGGGATCCGGATAAGCCGGACTAAAATTTTAGTCTATATGATAGCGGGTCTTTTTTGCGGTTTGAGCGGAGTCATGGAATTTTCAAGGCTGACTGTGGGAGATCCCACGGTGGCTGTCGGACTGGAACTGGATGTCATCGCTGCGGTTGTGATCGGAGGCGGGAGCCTCAGCGGTGGAGCCGGGAGTATTCTAGGATCGATGATAGGTGTTTTTATTATGGCTTTTTTGCGAAACGGCTGCACCATGATGGGTTGGCCCAATTACATCCAAGAAATCATTATCGGGGCCATAATCGTGGCTGCGGTGGCTTTGGACCAAATTCGCCACCGACAGTCGGCCTGACACCATGGGCTGCATCTGTCCTAAAATAAGGACAGGAGACATCATGTTTTACAGGGGGAAGAGAATGGCATGGATTTTGCTTTTATGATGGTTGGAAAGGAGGAAAGATGAAAAAACAAGCATTCATCATCTTTTGTTTGGCCTTTTGTGTTTCCTTTGGTTTCTCCTCACCCCAGGAAGAAGAATATTACAGCTATTCTTTTGCGCGTTTGAATTATGTGAAAGGAGATGTCTTTATCCAGAGAGCTGAGGATATGGGTTATGAAGAAGGTACAGTAAATCTGCCTATTGTGGTAGGCGATAAGCTGGGAACCCAGGATGGCCGGGCGGAAATCCATTTTGGCAGGAAAAACTATCTCCGTATCGATAAATACACACAGGTCGATTTTGTCAAGTTGCCTCAAAGAGGAGACGATTTTATCAGCCTGCACCTGGTCTCCGGGAACATCTATCTGCGTGTGAACTCTCTGAATACAGAAAAGGAATTCGAACTCCACAGTCCAGATGGATCTTTTTATATTCTGGAAGAAGGACTCTACCGCTTTGAAGTCAGAGATAATCAGGAAACAGCACTTTTTGTGGTGGAGGGATCCATCGAGGCCGCCGGCGAAGGAGGCTTTGAAATAGTGCATGCCGGAGAAAGATTGGTCGCGGCCAACGGATTTTTCAATGGTGGTCCCGAGTACATTTATGCCGGAAACGAAGATACCTTTACAGAATGGAACAGGGGCCGGGATATCTTTCACAATAGGTACGTAAGGACACAATATCTCCCTGTTGATATGTATGAATATGAAGCCGAATTGGATTACTATGGCCGATGGGTGTATGAGAGGCCTTACGGTTACGTTTGGATCCCTGATGTTTACCACCAATCATGGCGACCCTATTACAATGGAAGATGGGCTTGGTACCCTGTTTGCGGGTGGACATGGTGCTCTTATGAGCCTTGGGGATGGTGTGTTTCCCATTACGGCCGATGGCACTGGAGAGGCGGACTTGGATGGCATTGGATCCCGACCAGGAGTTGGGGACCGGGCTGGGTGCACTGGTATCGCGGCATGGACTATATCGGTTGGAGTCCGTTGAGCTATCACAACCGTCCGGTGGTCATTGTCAACAACCGTTTCTATGGTCGACATTATGACAGATACTATCCCACTCATTCCCGCGCTTTCACCGTTATCCGCAAAGATCAACTGAGTGCCCGAAACGTTTCCAAAGTGGCCTTGAGTCAATCGGGAATGTCAAGGCTCGGCAAAGTCTCCCTGTCATCCAGACAACCGATGGGCCGTCCTGCTGCCAGCAGAATCGGCATAAAAAGCTCTGTTGCATCGAAAGCTCTCTCTCGATCGAATTCCCGTTCTGTCTCGAAAAGCTATTCGTCGGGAAAATCGATACGATCGTCTGTAGGAAAAAATCTTGTCAAACCTACAGGAAATCCTCGTATATCCAGCCGTTCAGGAACGGTCAGCAAAGGCGGTGTCAGTTCAATAAAAACATATGCCTCAAGCACAAAGAGATCGTTGTCAGGCAATAATGCGCAGATGTCTCGTTCTCCGAGCCGGAAATCTTCATCAAGAACAGGGATAAAAGCCTATCCCAGCCAGCGCACATCTGTCAGGAAAAGCCAAACTTCCTCGACATCGAAAGCCAGGTCGTATACTCCCAGCTCATCCAAGAGTTACAAATCGACCATAAAACAGTACTCTCCTCGATCTTCATCCTCTAGTCGATCCTCCTATTCAACGCCCAGCCGATCTACCACCAGGATCAAGTCTTCCTCTTCCAGCAATAGATCTTATTCCCCGAGTCGGATATCGTCATCTAGAGGCTCCTCTTCCTCCGCAATCAAACGAAACTTTTCCCAGTCCCGGTCCAGCATAAGCTCGGCTCTTTCCCGCAAATCTACACCGACCAGATCTAGCTATAGATCATCCCCGAGCCGATCATCCTCCAGTCGATCCTCCACATCTCGGTCCTTCAAGAGCACCTCACGCACACAAGTCTCTCGATCTGCTTCTTCACGATCCTCTGCATCACGTTCTATTTCCCGGTCCAGTTCATCCAAGAGAGTGAAAAAAAAGTAAAATAGCACAAAGCCACATAGATATTTTCCTCTTTACTTTTATTTTCGGCAGTGGTATAAAATATTTTCGCTCCAGGAAAGCCCAAACTTCCTGGTAGAAAGAAAAGTAGATTCCTGGTTAGGAGTCGTTGCCGGAGCCAAGGGCGAAAGCATTGGAGGTATAAGCTATGGCTATTCAAATGAACAAAACGAATAAGGTGTCCTGGTTTATAGGGATGATATTACTTGTTTTCCTTTTGGTAGCTTTTGGATCTGTAGCCTGTAAAAAAGCTGATGAAGGGGAAATAGGAGAAGAAGCAGCAGGGATTCAAGAAGGGATCATGCCCTTTGAAGGAACCGTTAAAATTGTGGTAGGCAAGTATGTGTTTCTTCCTGAAGCCAGTGGTTTTGATATCGTGATTCAAGGAAATTTGGAGTCAGGCACCTTGGAGAGTTTGATCGATAAAAAAGTTCGGGGAAAAGGAGCTATATCTCCGGATATGCCGTCCATTCTCGTGGCCAATACTCTTGAGGTAATAGGAGATAGTGGTGATTGGACCAACATCTTCACACGTACCGAGGAGCCGGTTCTTGAAGATTATCTGGATCTCGGTGCCAGAGAAGAATTTGTCGCACTCGCCGATCTTTCTTATGACAAAAAAGATGTTTGGGAACAGAATGAAAAAGCCAAAGTCTATGGGAGTTTAGAAAAAAACGATACGGGTGATAAAATTGCTGTTTTTGACGACGAGGGCAAGGAGATCGGCAAAATATTGGTAGACAGCTACACAGACTTTAGCCAATTCTACTTGGGAAAATTGGGGCATTTTGATAAGTTCTGGTTTTATTTGAAGGTAAAAGAAACTGTGGATTGGAGCCAAAGACGTAGAACAAGAGAGATGTTCCATGTCGATGTGGTATTTGCTGGTCTGTTCTAGTAAAACAGCTGCCTTATTCAAGGCATAATCATATATCATCTTTGAGGCAAATTTGTCTTTTGAGACAAGTATACCCACCCCCCCCTGATGGATATGAAAATTTAGTGAAATCGGAACTTGAGTTGGTCGAGGGAAAGTTGGAAGGAACCCTGTCCGTAGAATCCTTAGGGATGTCTGCGGCAGCTACTGCCACTAACAAAGACGGATCCTGAATTATTCATAGAAACGGCTGATAACAACATTCAATTTTTTTGTTCTCTTCCATTTTGTATAGACATAATTTTCAGTGTGTTCCATATCCATCAGGCATGTCCTCCGCTCTAGTTCGGATCTTTAACGCCATTCCCACCCTACCCGACGAG
>Ga0114922_10003424_pt1 | contig 14793 bp, 9 predicted proteins | sample AartaG_FD_100975 | JGI IMG/M metagenome (GOLD analysis project Ga0114922, IMG submission 100975) | Deep subsurface microbial communities from Aarhus Bay to uncover new lineages of life (NeLLi) - Aarhus_00045 metaG | ecosystem: Environmental > Aquatic > Marine > Oceanic > Sediment | place: Aarhus...
AACGCGAGCTTGGCATCTCAGCGGGAGAAACTACTGGCGATTACAAGTTCAGCCTGGAGCGAGTAGCCTGCTTTGGCTCATGTGCCCTTGCCCCGGTGATGGTTATTGACAACAAAGTCTATGGTAGAATGACCCCGGGGAAGGCGAAGGAGATTTTAACTGGCGTTAGGAGTGGGGGATGAGTTTTGCTGATACCCAGAAACAGGCGATAGCTGAATGGGTGGCATTACAAGATAGCCAGAAGCCTCACATTCTGGTAGGCGCTGGCACTTGCGGCAGAGCCGCCGGTGCAGAGGCGGTGCTAGCTGCCATCGATACGGAGCTAGCGGAACGAAATATTGATGCCACTATTACCCAGGTAGGTTGTATCGGGCTATGCTATGCTGAGCCGCTGGTGGACATAATCAAGCCAGGCCATCCTCGCATCTGTTATGGAAATGTTACCCCCGAAATCATACCTCAGATCATTGAAGACTATCTAGTCAAGGATAATCCCCGCCCTGATTTAGCCATGGGCACTATTGGTGACGGCATTGTAAATGGCATTCCCAAGCTTTTTGAGCTGCCAGTTCTTAAACCACAGGTACGCATAATCCTCCGCCGTTGTGGCTTTATTGACCCCACAAACATTAACCATTACATTGCCAACGGTGGCTACAGCGGCTTAGTTAAAGCGATGGGGATGGAACCAGAGGCGATTATTGAGGAGGTCAAGAAGTCCGGGTTGAGGGGCAGAGGAGGAGCTGGCTTCCCCACCGGCCGGAAATGGGAGTTCTGCCATAAAGCACCTGGCGAGGAGAAATATATTATTTGCAACGCCGATGAAGGTGACCCGGGAGCTTTTATGAACCGCTCCCTCCTTGAGGGCGACCCTCACTCAATGCTAGAAGGAATGCTTATTGGCGCTTATGCTATCGGAGCCAAGGAAGGTTACATTTATTGCCGAGCAGAATATCCCCTCGCTCTGGAAAGGCTCAGGATTGCTTTAAAGCAGATGGAGGAATACGAACTCATTGGAGATAACATCCTGGGCTCTGGCTTCGATTTCCATCTAAAGATAAAGGAAGGGGCAGGAGCATTTGTCTGCGGGGAGGAGACAGCGCTGATGGCTTCTATTGAGGGCAAGAGAGGGATGCCTCGCTCTCGTCCTCCCTTCCCCGCTATCTCTGGATTATGGGGTAAGCCTACCAACATCAATAATGTAGAGACTTGGGCAAATGTAGCCGCTATAATGCAACGGGGGGCTGATTGGTATGCCAGTTATGGTGCGGAGAGATGCAAAGGGACAAAAACCTTTTCCCTGGTGGGCAAGGTGAAGAACACCGGACTTATTGAAGTTCCCTTTGGCATCACCATGCACCAGATTATCTACGAAATCGGCGGTGGCATCATAGAGGACAAGCGCTTCAAGGGAGTACAAACCGGCGGACCTTCGGGAGGTTGCTTGCCTTCGGATTTCCTTGATACCCCTATAGACTACGAGTCACTCACTTCCGCCGGTTCTATTATGGGCTCCGGCGGCATGATAGTAATGGATGAAGATACTTGCATCGTGGATGTGGCCCGTTATTTCCTTGATTTTGTGCAAAGGGAGTCCTGTGGCAAGTGTGTTCCCGGCCGTGTCGGCAACAAGGAGATGCTGAGCATCCTGGAGCGGATAACCCAGGGCAAAGGGAAACCAGAGGACATTGATCAACTTCAGGAGCTTGCCGCCACGGTCAAGGTAGGTTCTCTTTGTGGCCTGGGGCAAACCGCCCCAAACCCTGTTCTCAGCACTATTCGTTACTTCCGTGAGGAATATGAGGCCCACATCATTGACAAGCGTTGCCCTGCCTTAGTATGTAAAGATTTGCTCTCTTACTATATCCTGCCTGATAAGTGCCAGGCTTGCATGATTTGCCTGCGCAATTGCCCGGCCGAGGCGATTAAAGGGGGCAAGAAGATGATTCACGTCATCGACCAGAGCAAATGCACCAAGTGCGGCACCTGCCTCGAACTGTGCCCTCCCCGCTTTGGGGCAGTGTTTAAAGTCTCAGGAGAAAAGCTGACATTGCCTGAAGAACCTATACCCCTGAAAACAGGGTTCTTTTCAGAGAGTGCTGACATATAGTATCCAGTTAATGTGTCCTTTTAGCAAAAGATTTGAGGATATTAGTGCCAAAGGGAATATACATAACAAGATTTGAAGATATATCAGAGATGGCAACATTACAAAGAAAGAACCGCAGACAGCAGAATGGTCTATATTTCTACACGATGCTCTTTATAGCAAATGGCCGGAGACTTCGAAGGAGCTAAGTTGGATAATATCAGTTTGATTATTAATGGACAAGAGGTCGAGGTTCAGGAGAGAGCAACGGTCTTAGAGGCAGCCCAGGAAGCAGGTATCTATATACCCGCACTCTGCTATCACTCCGATTTACCACCTTACGGAGCTTGCCGCCTGTGCGTAGTAGAAATTGAGGGGATGCGTGGGTTTCCCACTGCCTGCACCACACCCGCTGCCGAAGGAATGAAGATCCATACTAGTACCCCGCAACTACAGCAATTGCGGCGCAATATCTTTGAACTCACTTTGGCTGAACACCCCTACCAATGCCTCACCTGTGCCAAGAATCTGCGCTGTGAGTTACAGACTGTCGCTTCCTATATCGGAGTGGAACAAGTCTCGCTTCCTGCTATTCGCCGGGATTTGGTTGCTGACCGAGATAACCCATTCTTCAACCGGGACTACAACTATTGTATCCTCTGTGGACGCTGCGTTAGAGCATGTCAGGAGGTACGTGGGGTCTCAGCAATTACATTTGTTCGCCGAGGCAGTCAAACCATAGTAGGGACCGCTTTCAATCGCCCCCTGGCAGACTCGGGATGTAAATTCTGCCTTGCCTGTGTAGAAGTCTGCCCTACAGCAGCATTAACCGACCGCGTCCCAATATGGAACACCACCCTTGATAGGGAAGCTTATGTAGTGCCTTGCGCCTATGCCTGCCCGGCAGGTATAGATGTTCCGCGCTATGTCCATCTTGTTGCTGAGGGTGAGCCTGCCAAGGCATTGGCCGTAATCAGGGAGAAGGTCCCTTTCCCGGGAGTGTTAGGCTGTGTCTGTGTCCACCCTTGTGAGGAAGCTTGTCGTCGCGGCCAGTTAAATGAAGCTATTAGTATAAAAGCCCTGAAGCGTTTCGCTGCTGAGAACGATGATGGTGGGTGGAGGCAAAATGCCAAGGTAGCTCCTTCTACTGGTAAAAAGGCGGCTGTAGTCGGTTCAGGGCCTGCTGGATTAACTGCTGCTTACTATCTGGCCAGGCTTGGCCACAAAGTAACCGTGTTAGAAACACTTCCCGAGCCAGGTGGGATGATGCGAGTAGGCATTCCAGCATATCGCCTGCCCCGGCAGATACTTGATAGCGAGATCGAAGATATCAAAAAAACTGGGGTGGACATAAAAGTAAATTCTAAGGTTGAATCCCTGGACTCCCTGTTCAAGCAGGGCTATCAGGCTATATTGCTCAGTCTAGGAGCACAACAAGGGATGAGAATAGGAGTAGAAGGAGAGGATAGCTCCGGGGTGATGGAATGTGTTTCTTTTCTCCGCCAAGTGAGCCTAGGGGAGGCAGTGAAGTTAGGGGATAAAGTAGCGGTGATTGGAGGAGGGAACGCCGCCATCGATGCTTCACGTACAGCCCTCCGCCTTGGAGCTAAAGAGGCAACTATAGTCTATCGGCGCACTCGTGCCGAAATGCCAGCTAGCCCGGAAGAAATAGAGGAGGCACTGCACGAGGGGGTAAAAACCGTCTTCCTCGCCACCCCGAATAAGATAACCCAGGAAAATGGCCAGCTAAAGATGGAGTGTATTCGTATGGAATTAGGGGAGCCTGATGCCAGTGGGAGAAGGCGTCCCATGCCCATCAAAGAAAGTGAATTCACCATGGAATTTGATAATATAATAGCTGCCATCGGTCAGCAGCCAGAGATTCCAGCCCGATTTGGGCTGAAGGTTAGCAGAGTAAATACAGTTCAGGTTGATTCAGCTACTTTGGCTACCAATATAGAAGGGGTTTATGCTGGCGGGGATGTGGTTACTGGTGCGGCTTCAGTGATAGAAGCAATCGCGGCGGGGAGGAAAGCAGCCAGTTCTATAGACAAATATCTGGGGGGAGATGGCATTATCGATGAAGAATTAATCCCCAAGGAAAAGCCTAATCCCTGGCTGGGACGTGATGATGGCTTTGCTCACTGGGCCCGTGTTGCTGTGACTACCTTGCCCGTAGAGCAAAGATTTAATAGCTTTGAAGAAGTAGAGCTTGGTTTTGATAGAGAGGCAGCAATTGCCGAAGCAAAGCGCTGTCTGCAGTGCCATTTGAGGTTAGAAATCTCGCCGATGCTGCTACCGGCAGAAGTAAAGCTTAGCACAGACTAAAGCCACAAATAAGGTAGGTGGAGGTTCAGGATTTCGTTAAGGCAACGCCTGGTCTTTTAAGCTTTGACAATAATTCCGATATCAGTTATCATGTGTCGGTTATTATCCGCACAACTGGTAGCCCCGAACTGTTGAAAGGAATTGGCCAAAAGTGCTGGCTGTATTATCGATAAGCGATGGTGTCCGTCTGATGTCTGTGATATCTGCGCTCTACCCATCTGCTTCTGAGAGGAATGCCCCTCGAGGTCAGTGTATATGACTAAAAAAAGTATTTGATCAGGATGGTGAAAAAATGGATAAAGTTGCTTCACGAGTTGAAGAGGTAATTGATGAAGCCAGCGGGAAAGTATATTTGCCTCCTTGTCAGGTACGCTGTCCTGTCGGTGTAGACATTCAGCGCAACCACGCTATGCTTTCACTCCTTTCACTGGATGCTCAGGAGGCTTCCAGCCAGATAATAAAGATAGGTGATGAAATTTATGAGAAACAACCTCTGTTCCCAATCTGCAGCTACATTTGTGGACTTTGCGAAAAGGACTGCAATTATAACGAAGAAACCGGAGCGGTGAGAAGAAGATTGCTTTTAAGACTTATTGCTGAGTATTATCTTCCCCATTTGGAAACAAAACCCACGCACTCTCCTCCTACTAAAGAAAAAGTCGCTATAGTTGGAGGAGGCCCTGGAGGCCTGATGTGTGCTTACATGCTGAGCAAGGAAGGTTACCGGGTCACTATTGTGGAGAGAAATTTAGAGTTGGGAGGTGCTCTGAGATACATTCCTCGGTATCGCCTTCCTAAGTATCTAACGGACACCACCTTGAATAATTTGGTAAGGATTGCCCATATGGATGTCAAACTCGGGCTAAGAATGGGGGATGGTGAGAAGACGCTGGACGAACTCAGAAACGAAGGCTACCGAGCCATATTCATTGCTACAGGCACTCATTCTCCGAGACCCCTTAGCTTCGAAGGAAAACCTGTGGCGGGAGCAGACCTGGAAGGAGTCATGTTTGGCTTAAATCTCCTTTCCGATGCAAACCAAGTAAAGGTCAATCCTCGGCTCTTTCAGGGCAAGAGAGTGATAGTAGTGGGTGGTGGAAATGTCGCCTTTGATGTAGCGAGAACTGCCCGACGATTTGGTGGGGATGTTTCAATTGTGTCCCTAGAGTGTGGAGATAAATCCTCTAAAGACGGAATCCCAGCTGATTTGGAAGAAATAGAAGGCGCCAGTGAGGAAGGGATTAAAATTATCTATTCCCGGGGGGTAGAGGAGATAATTGGTGAGGATGGAAAATTCAGGAAGATAAAGTGTCCCCTGTGCACGTCGGTCTATGCTGAAATGGGATATATTGGATTTAATCCTAAGTTCGACCGAAGTGATGTGATATATCTTGAGGGAGATGTGCTGCTCATCACTATAGGGCAAGCTCCAGAGAGGAAATTTTTCGAGCAAGAGGGTTTGCTCGATGAAAGAGGCAGGCTTGACGTCGACCAGCTTAGTCTGATGAGCAATCGCAAAGAAGGTATTTTCATCGGAGGCGATGTGGTGCGTATAGGCTTTGCCGCAGAGGCAATGAGAGACGGGATGATAGCTGCAGAGTCCATAGACCGCTACCTCAAAGGCGAAGACCTGAAAGAAGGAAGGGTCACGGAGCATGAGAAAGCAGCCATCCCAAATCTTACTGATTACAAGCCCCAACCTAAACTTGCATGGTTGCCGGCGGAAGAGAGGCTAAACTTTGAACCCTTTGAGAAGGGATTCACCTTGGAAGAAGCCATGGAGGAGGCCGAGAGATGCCTATACTGCGGCCCATGTAAGAGCTGTAAAGCATGTGTGGTGCTGGAGCTTCAACTTGAGATACCAGAAATTGAACTCAAACAAGAGATATGTAGCGGATGCGGGATCTGTGTTGCCCTATGCTGCTATGACGCAATTAAATTAAAGAAATCTGACAATGGGACAGTTGCAGTTATAGATGACCTTAGGTGCAAACGATGCGGCGTTTGTGTTGCTGCTTGCCCCAGCGAAGCGGTTGTCCTCGAGCACTTCACTACCGAAGAAATTATGGCCGAAATCGAGGGAGTGTTAGTATAAATTTCAAACCGATTGTCGCATCTCCTGAGAAGCGCCTTATATGCCAAAAGCAACCAAACAATCCCTCAAACTAGCTCATATTAGCGTCCGTGGCATCGTTCAGGGCGTCGGCTTCAGGCCCTTTGTCTATAGCTTAGCCACTAAACACAACCTCAAGGGATGGGTTTACAACACCTCGGAGGATGTCAAGATTGAGGTAGAAGGTGAAGCAGCAGCTATTAAGCAGTTTGAGCGGGAACTGCAGACGAAAGCCCCACCGCTAGCTCACATCGAGGGCGTGACTATCAACTATCATCCACCTCTCGGTTACAAAAGCTTCGAGATTCGGCATAGCCAAACCGTGGAGGGGAAATACCAGCTCATCTCCCCTGATGTTGCTACCTGTCAACCCTGTCTAAGTGAATTGCTGGACCCTGAAGACCGCCGCTATCGCTATCCCTTTACCAACTGCACCAATTGCGGCCCACGCTTCACCATAATCGAAGATATGCCCTACGACCGGCCCAAAACAACCATGCGCTCTTTCCAGATGTGCCCCCAATGTCAAGCAGAATATGACAACCCCCTGGACCGCCGCTTCCATGCTCAGCCCAATGCCTGCCCAAAATGCGGCCCCAAAGTTGAGTTGGTTGATAACCAGGGCAATCGAGTGACGGAGTCGAATCCTATAGCCGCTGCTAGTCAGTTCCTTAAAGAAGGGAAGATTGTTGCCATCAAAGGCTTAGGGGGGTTTCTCCTGGCTTCCGATGCTACCAATGATAAAGTAGTTAGAAAATTGCGGCAGAGGAAGAAGCGCTCCTCCAAGCCCTTTGCCATAATGGTAACCGATATAGATGAAGCTAAAAAGCATTGCTATGTCAGCCCACGGGAGGAGAAATTACTTACCTCGCCTCAAAGCCCCGTCGTACTCATGAGCTGGAAGGAGGATTCATCTGTATCTCGAGAGATAGCTCCAAATTTAGAGTATTTAGGGATTATGCTGCCATATACGCCCCTACACCACGTACTGCTTAGGGATACAGGGCTGCCTTTAGTGATGACTAGCGGCAATCTCAGTGAAGAGCCCATCGCCAAAGACAATGATGAAGCCTTAAGGAGACTCTCCCAGATTGCCGATTATTTTCTAATCCACAACCGGGACATCTATTCTCGCTACGATGACAGCGTTGCCATAGTGGAAAGGGACACAAGCCAGCTTATGAGGCGGGCGCGTAGCTACGCTCCATATCCCCTCCACCTCACTTTTGAGGCCAGGCAGGTACTTGCTTGCGGTGCCGAGGAGAAAAATACCTTTTGCTTAACAAAAGATAACCATGCCTTCTTAAGTCAGCATATCGGCGATATGGAGAATATGGAAACCCTGGAACACTTCGACAGTACTATCTCTCTGTATCAAAGACTTTTCCGCATAGAGCCTGAAATCATTGCCCATGACCTCCACCCTGATTACCTTGCCACCAAGTATGCCCAGGAATTAGGCGAGTTCGGTATAAAGCTTGTTCCTGTGCAGCATCACCATGCCCATATTGCCAGTTGTATGGCCGATAATGGACTGGAGGCTCCGGTTATAGGCGTTGCCTTCGATGGCACGGGGATGGGCACGGATGGAAGTATTTGGGGAGGGGAATTCCTGATAGCTGACTGTCGTAATTTTAGCAGAGTAGGACATTTGGAATACCTGCCTTTGCCTGGAGGAGACGCAGCTATAAAAAGACCCCGCCGCACTGCCATCGGCTATATTCTCACTCTGTTAGGAGAAAATACCTTAAACCAAGAATTACCTCTTGCGAGGGAAGTCAACGAGATTGAAATAGAGACCATCAAACGCCAAATAGAAAGGAAAATTAATTCCCCGCTTACCTCAAGCATGGGACGTCTTTTTGATGCCATATCAGCCCTGCTAGGCATAAGGAGCGAAATAGATTATGAAGGACAGGCGGCTATAGAGCTGGAGATGGCTGCCCATGAAAAAGATTATGCCAATGCCCAGGAGAATTATTCGTACCACATAGTAGAAGATAAGGGAATAAGAATCGTGCAACTGAGAGATTTGCTCTCAGCTGTAATAGAAGACTTACATCAAGGCATCCCCAAGGGGAGGATATCAGTCAAATTCCACAATACCATGGCCCAGATGACAAACGAAATGTGTCACTTGATAGCTAATGAAACTGGCATCAGCCAGGTAGCTTTAAGTGGCGGCGTATTCCAGAATCGCTTACTGTCAACAAAAACGGTTGAGCTCCTGGAAAGCAGCGGTTTCCAGGTTTTCACCCACAAGCAAGTACCCTGCAACGATGGTGGCATTTCTCTAGGGCAGGCAGTTATTGCCAATTTCGCAACCATCACAATGCCCCAACGAGGAGATGTCATCACGCTATTGACAAAGTAAAGAGCAAGGTTTATATTTTAAATAATTAAATATGGGAAAGGCTGGGAACAGGACTAGTACAGCTCAAGGCGGAGTTCAGAGAGTCGGGTAAGGTGTGAGCCGATACTTGCGCGAGGCTGGAATGGACCTGGGAGCTGCAAACCGAAAGGTTAACACCTAGTAGGCTTTGTCACAGGGGCAGTGTTATCATAGCCCAGGGTATCGCTCTAAATTGAGCTGTACCTGAGAAGAGATGGTCGAAAAGACCGAAATAGGGTGGCACCGCGAAGATTAAAAAACCTCTCGCCCCTTGAGCGAGAGGTTTTTTATTGTGAGCTGTAGCTAATATGTATTATCCGAAACTGGAAGAGGTTCACCAATTGAAGAGATATGGCAATCTGGTACCAGTTTGCCGTGAGATTCAGGCCGACCTGGAGACGCCTGTATCCGCTTACCTTAAGATAGCCCGCGGCAACTACTCCTTTCTCCTTGAGAGTGTTGAGGGTGGAGAGCGACTGGCCCGCTATAGCTTCATTGGTACCGAACCCTCTCTTGTCTTAAGGACAGTGAATGAAAACCCCGTTGACCCATTGCACCTGGTGGAAAAAGAGTTCGGTCAATTTCGTCCCGTGTCCACTGCCGACCTGCCGAGATTCCACGGTGGCATGGTTGGCTATTTGAGCTACGAGGTTGCCCGCTACTTTGAGAGACTGCCCTCTCCCGATAAAGATCCCCAAGGACTCCCCGAGTCTGTGCTGATGCTGGCAGACACCCTCCTGGTTTTCGACCATCTCACCCACAAAATCAAGGTTGTCTCTCACGCTCACTTGGATGGGGATGTTGAAACAGCATATCGGGAGGCGATTCGGAAAATTGACGGCCTGGCAGCTAGGCTGGAGCAGCCAATTCCTCCCGAAGCTCCGAAGAATGTTTCCACAACCAAGTCCGATGTGTCATCAAACTTCTCTCAAGCAGCGTTTGAGGCTGTAGTGTCTCAAGCCCTGGATTATATCTATGCCGGCGATATAATCCAGGCTGTCTTATCACAGCGCTTGGCAAGGCCTACTCATGCCAGTCCCTTCGCCATATATCGGGCGTTGCGCTCTATTAACCCTTCTCCCTACATGTACTACCTCCACTTAGGTGATTTCTATATTATAGGAGCTTCCCCCGAGCTTCTGGTGCGAGTTGAGGATGGCATAGTATCCAATCACCCCATTGCTGGCACTCGCCCTCGGGGTAAGGATGCCACTGAAGACCTAGTTTTGGAAGAAGAACTCAAGCACGATGAGAAGGAGCGTGCTGAGCATATCATGCTCGTTGACCTGGGGCGTAATGACATCGGCAGAATTAGCGAGCCAGGCACAGTCGAGGTAAGCCAGTTCATGGATGTAGAACGCTATTCCCATGTCATACATCTAGTATCTCACGTTCAGGGCAAGCTCAGGGCTGGACTTTCTCAGTTTGATGCCCTCCGCTCTTGCTTTCCTGCGGGCACTGTTTCCGGCGCACCTAAGATTCGGGCTATGGAGATCATCGCTGAACTGGAAAGGGAGAAACGGGGGCCCTATGCCGGCGCAGTGGGCTACCTCGACTTCTCGGGCAACATGGATACCGCTATCGCCATACGTACCATTGTTATCAAGAATAACATCGCTTATATCCAGGCGGGTGCTGGCATCGTCGCCGATAGCATCCCTGAGCGCGAATACCAGGAAAGCCTGGCAAAAGCGCAGGCATTGCTCGCTGCTATTGACCAAGCGGAGGCAAACCAGTATGCTTTTACTAATAGATAACTATGATAGCTTCACCTATAACCTCTTCCAATATCTAAGTGAACTAGGAGAGGAGGTATGGGTGACTCGTAATGATAAGGTGAGCCTAGATGAAATTGCGAAGAAATCTCCCCAGCATATCGTCATCTCCCCTGGCCCGGGTACCCCGGAGCAAGCTGGCATTTCCAACGATGTTATCCGTAAATTTGGGCACAGCATCCCTATTCTGGGGGTCTGCCTTGGACACCAATGCATCGGATATAGCTACGGAGCTGAAGTTACCCGCGCTAGCGAGATCAAGCATGGCAAGTCGTCGCTCGTCCATCATGATGGCAAGGGGCTCTTTCAGGGACTACCCAACCCCTTTCCCGCCATTCGCTACCACTCCCTGGCGGTGATGCCTGATGACCTGCCCAACTGCCTTGAGCTTAGTGCCTGGACAAAGGAGGGCATAATCATGGGGCTGCGCCACCGCAAATTTCCCGTGGAGGGTGTTCAGTTTCACCCCGAGTCGATTATGACCGAGGTGGGGAAGGACCTGCTCAGGAACTTTCTAAAGCAAGGAGTACAGCAATGATTAAGGAAGCCACAGCCAAGCTGGTTTTGGGGCGCTCGCTTACCTTTGAGGAGGCGGCAGCCGTAATGGAGGAGATAATGATTGGCGAGGCGACGCCAGCTCAGTTTGCCGCCTTTATCACCGCGCTGCGCATTAGAGGAGAGACAGTGGATGAGATTGCTGGCTTAGCCAGCGTCATGCAGGCAAAGTCAGTCCCGGTTCAGGTCACCCCCCCAGTGCTTGACACATGCGGGACCGGGGGTGATAACTCGTGCAGCTTCAATATCTCTACAACAGCCGCCTTCGTTGTCGCTGGCGCAGGTCTCAAAGTAGCCAAGCATGGCAACCGGGCAATGTCCAGCCACTGCGGCAGCGCAGATGTCCTGGAGGCACTGGGAGTAAAGATTGAGCTTGGGGCTGAAGCTGTCGCTCAATGCCTGGAGAGAGTAGGCATCGGTTTTATGTTCGCTCCCATCTTCCACCCAGCGATGAAATATGCCACTGCCCCCAGACGCGAAATTGGAATTCGGACGGTGTTCAATATTCTCGGTCCCCTTACTAACCCCGCCAAAGCCAAGTTTCAGGTCATCGGTGTTCCTTCTAAGGAACTGGGAGAGAGGATTGCTTCTGCTCTCCACCGCCTGGGCACAGAGCATTCCTTAGTGGTACACGGCATAGATGGCATGGATGAGATTTCAATCAGTGTGAAATCTCTTGTATGGGATGTTAATCAACATAGGGCATTGCCACCCTACGAAGTTTCTCCCGATGATTTAGGATTTATGAAGGCAAGCATGACCCAAATTAAGGGAGGAACGGCCAGGCAAAATGCTAAGATTCTGCGTGGCATATTGAGCGGAGAGGTTGGAGCCAGGCGGAACATAGTTATCATGAATGCTGCTGCCGCATTAGTGGCTGGCAACCGAGCATCAGACCTCAAAGAAGGAGCTTGCATTGCAGAAAAGATAATCGACAGTGGAAAAGCTCTGGCCAAACTCGACGAGCTAATCAAGCTCAGCCACAGCTTAAATAAGGAGCAGTCAGCACTCAGCAGATAGCATGCGGCGTTTAGCCGATAACTGATGGCTGAAAGCCGGGGAAAAAGAAATGTTAGATAGGATTATCGCCCAAAAAAGGGATGAGGTTGAGCAAAGAAAGAAGGTAGCTAGCACAACTTATTTACAGGAACGCATTGCCCAGCAGAAGCCGCTGCTTGACCTCGCCCTGGCCCTGAAAGGCGACCACATTCGACTGATTGCCGAGGTAAAGCAGGCCTCCCCATCACGGGGGATGCTAAGCCCCAACCTCAACCCCACCAAGTTAGCCCAGACTTATGCTGAAGGTGGCGCTGCTGCCATTTCAGTGCTCACTGAGGCAAACTATTTTATGGGCAGCATTGAGCACCTAGCGGCAATCAGAGAGGTGGTCAGGATTCCATTGCTGAGAAAAGATTTTGTCTTTGACCCTTATCAAGTATATGAGTCTCGGGCCTATGGTGCTGATGCTTTATTGTTGATAGCAGCTATCCTAAGCCAGGACCAGCTTAAGGAACTCGTCTCGCTGAGTCGTAGCCTTGGTTTAAAATGCCTGGTCGAAGTGCACAATGAAGACGAGGTCGAAAAGGCAGTTCTCTGCGAAGCGGAAATCATCGGAATTAATAATCGAGACCTCAATACCTTCACCGTGGATATAGATACAACCCACCGATTGCGGCCTCTCATTCCCCAAAAGCGAATTCTAGTTAGCGAGAGCGGCATTAAAAGCCGGAAGGATATTGAAAAGCTCAGGAAATGGGGGGTCGATGCCATACTCGTCGGCGAGACTCTAGTTGCTGCCGATGATGTCTTGGCTAAGATGAAGGAGTTGCTAACATGACCCGTGTCAAGATTTGCGGGATTAGAGATAAGCCCCGTGCTCTAGCAGCGGTTGAGGCTGGTGCCGATTTCATCGGGTTAGTCTTCGCTCCCAGTAAACGACGGGTAATTCCCGCCAAGGCACATGAGATAGCCAGTGCAGTGAAGAAAAGCAGCGATACCACAAAAGTGGTCGGCGTCTTTGTCAATGCACCAGCTTCCGATGTGAATAAGCTCGCCGATTTTTGTGCTTTAGACTGGGTTCAGCTAAGTGGCGATGAATCCTGGGAATATTGTCTCGAGGTTGTTAGACCGGTTATCAAGGCAATTCGAATAGACCAGCAATCACCCGAGGAGCTCTATGCTGAGTTATCCACTGGAGGCAAACTGCTTCCCCCACAAAGATTTATCACCCTTCTTGACTCCCAAGTTGAAGGCAAATATGGCGGGACAGGAGAAAGCTTCGACTGGCACTTAGCTCATCGAGTAGCTAAAAAGTTTCCGGTCATTATTGCCGGTGGACTTGACCCAAAGAATGTAGCTAATCTAATCGAGACAGTAAGACCCTGGGGGGTGGATGTCTCCTCTGGAGTAGAGACTGGAGGGGTCAAGGACATAGCCAAAATAAGAACATTCATCAAAGAAGTAAGGAAAGTTGATGAAAAAAGCTCAGCAGCTACCTGATTCGCACGGTTATTTCGAGCAGTTTGGCGGCAAGTTCGTGCCCGAAACTCTTATGCCGGCCTTGGACGAACTAGAGGCAGCTTACGGAGAAGCGAGGCGTGATCCGTCCTTCTGGGCTGAATTCGATTCCTTGTCCCACGACTATTCGGGAAGACCAACACCACTTTATTTCGCTGAAAGGCTCACTGGGCACTGCGGAGGTGCGCAAATCTTCCTCAAAAGGGAGGACCTGCTTCATACCGGAGCACACAAGATAAACAATGCTCTGGGGCAGGGCCTCCTCGCCAGGAGGATGAAAAAACAAAGGATTATTGCTGAGACTGGCGCTGGCCAGCATGGGGTAGCTGCTGCCACCATATGTGCCAAATTGGGGCTGGATTGTATTGTCTATATGGGTGAGGAAGACGTGCAGCGTCAAGCGATTAACGTCTTCCGTATGAAGCTGCTAGGTGCAGAGCTGCGCCCGGTCTCCTCAGGTACCAGAACATTGAAAGACGCCATCAATGCAGCTATTAGAGATTGGGTAACTAACGTTAGAGATACCTATTACCTTCTGGGCTCGGTAGTAGGTCCTCATCCCTATCCGGTAATGGTGCGCGATTTTCAATCGACCATAGGCAAAGAAACCAGGGAGCAGATTTTAGCTAAGTGCAATCGTTTACCCGACTATGTCATCGCCTGTGTAGGCGGAGGGAGCAACGCCATCGGGATTTTCCACCCCTTTGTGAACGATAAAGATGTCAAGTTTATCGGAGTAGAAGCGGCAGGAAGGGGAATCAGGACAGGGAAACACGCTGCCTCCCTGGTTGCCGGTACAGTAGGGGTTTTGCATGGGACGAAATCCTATGTCCTTCAGGACGATGCTGGGCAGATTCTAGGGACCCACAGCATTTCTGCCGGGCTGGATTATCCTGGTGTAGGGCCTGAACATAGTTACTACAAGAGTATTGGACGTGCCACCTATGTCGCAGTGGATGATAAGGATACGCTGGAGGCCTTCCAGCTTCTCTGCCGGACCGAAGGCATTATTCCGGCCCTTGAG
>Ga0114922_10003425_pt1 | contig 14792 bp, 10 predicted proteins | sample AartaG_FD_100975 | JGI IMG/M metagenome (GOLD analysis project Ga0114922, IMG submission 100975) | Deep subsurface microbial communities from Aarhus Bay to uncover new lineages of life (NeLLi) - Aarhus_00045 metaG | ecosystem: Environmental > Aquatic > Marine > Oceanic > Sediment | place...
AACGGATTCAATTTTAAAGAAGTAGAGAAGAAAATAAAACTTCCATACTTCGTTGTCGAGAAAATAATAAAACAGTCTAAAAAATATACTTTTAAGGAAATTTGTAAATCTTATGAATTATTAAATATTGCTGACTTAGAATTTAAAGATAGCCAGAAGGAACCCAAGATTATTTTAGAAGAATTGGTTATTAATATAATAAAACAAAAAATAGCGTAGAGCGTACAGCGTGGAGCGTATAGGAAGATAGCGTGTAGCGTATAGCGTACAGCGTAGAGTTAAGAAAGAAAGAGACAGAAGACAGAAAAAATACGTATCTTGTATCTCGTGCAAACTAGCGTATAGCGTTTGGCGTAGAACATAGAGTTAAGTAAAGAAGAAGTCAATAGCCTAATCAGTATCGAGTATCGCGTATCGAGTATATAGTATATAGTGAAGAGAGAAAAAGAAAAGAAATACAAGAAAAAATGGCGGATGCAGATAGGGGAATAGTATATCGTATATAGTTAAGAAAATAAGAGGGAGAAAAGTAGGGGCAGACCATGTGTCTGTTCGTACTAAGTTTGCTGTAGAGGCACGATGTAGCGTGCCCAAAATAAGAAGGGTCGGATAAATCCGACCCTTACATTAAAGAAAATATATAATAAAAATATTTTTAATTTATGATTACGACTTTGCTTTTTTTGTTGCAGTTTTCTTGGTTACCGGTTTTTTAGCAGCCTTTACCGTCTTTTTAACCACTGGTTTTTCTTTAGTTTTAGTTGTTTTTTTAGTCTCTATTTTTTTCTTGGAAACTGCTGGTTTCTTGGTTACCGGTTTTTTAGCAGCCTTTACTGTCTTTTTAACCACTGGTTTCTCTTGAGGTCCTACTACTTTTTTTGGGACAGCAGGCTTAGATTTCTTGATTTCTTCTGGCTTTATTAAAGTATTTAGTTTTTTAGTTAAGCTTGATTTTTGGCGAGAAACAGTATTTTTGGGTAAGATACCTTTGTTAACAGATTTGTCTAAAATTGCAACAGTATCTTTAAAATATTTAATCGATTCTTCCTTATTGTTTTCTGATAAGGCAAGATTAAAACTTTTAATGCTACTTTTTATTTTTGATTTATAAGATATATTTCTTAAATGACTTTTTTCAGAGGTTTTAACTCTTTTTTTTGCTGACTTTATTTGGGGCATTATTATTTCCTTTCGATAATATTAATTTTACTTGGTAATTTTAACATTATTTTAATTTAAAATCAAGCCTCTTCGTATATAGTATATCGTATGTCGTATTTCGTGTATCGTGGAGAAAATAGAAGCTAAATTAGTATATCGTATATCGTTAAGAAAAAAGAAGACAATAAGCACTATTAGTATATCGTTAAGATGAACTAACATGGAGCGTATATAATTGGTTAGTTGGTTAGTTAGTTGCCTGGTTAGCTGGTTTAGGAAATAAGAGAAAAAAAGTAGGGGCAGACCTTGTGTCCGCCCGTAATAAGTAATATGTTGTTAGAGTACGATGTGTCGTGCTTAAAGTAAAAATAAAACAAAAACGAAATCAAAAAAATGTAGGGGCGTATTGCATACGCCCAAGGAAGTACAAAAGATAATAAAACGGGAAGGGGACAATTCATTGTGCCCCTACAAAAAAAAGTAAAGGCACGGTGTGAGGTGTCTTCTTATGCTAACGACTAATTCGTATCGAGTATCGCATTAGGAAAATAAAAGACAGGAAGAAAAAAAAGAAAATGGAAACAAAACATAAAATTGCTAAATATGCTGGAATAGTAATCATTGCCACTATATTTTGTAGAATTTTAGGTTTAGGCAGAGAAATAGTGATTTCCAATAGATTCGGAGCGGGGATTGAAACCGATGCATTTTTTATTGCTTTCATGATTCCTAATTTATTGAGGAGTTTTTTAGGAGAGGGTGCTTTGAATTCAGCTTTCATACCTGTTTTTGCAGAACATCTAACTAATTATGATAGAAAAAAAGCTGAATATTTTGCCAGTAATGTTTTGAATATTTTAATTATAATTTTAATAGTTGTTGTAATTTTAGGTATCTGGGGAGCTCCTTTGCTGATTAATATAATCGCTATCGGCTTTAAAAGCAATATATATAAATACCAATTAGCTATAAATCTTACCAGAATCATATTCCCTTATATCGGTTTTGTGGCAGTTGCTGCCCTATTTATGGGTATTTTGAATTCCTATGATCATTTTTTAGTGCCTGCCTTGGCGCCGTCCATGTTAAATATTTCTGTTATTATTTTTGCCCTTACTTTAAGTTATAAATATGGTATATTTGCCATAGCCTGGGGAGTAATTTTAGGAGGAATAGGTCAGGCATTAATACAAGCCCCGGTATTGATAAGAAAAAAAATAAAATATAGCATGGTAGTGGATTTTAATGATCCGGGAACAAAACAATTATTAAAACTATTAGTGCCGGTAATGATAGGCCTGGCTATCACTCAGATTAATGTTATAGTGGATAGGACAATTGCTTCAACTTTGATTGATGGAAGCATTTCGGCTCTATATTATTCCAATAGATTAGTGCAATTTCCTTTGGGGGCATTTGGAATTGCTATATCTATTGCAATCTTTCCTACACTTGCTAAACAGACGGCAAAAAATAATATTGCTGAATTTAAAAAATCCTTATTATTCGGTTTAAGAATGTTATTATTTATCACCGTGCCTTCTGCCGTAGGGTTAATAGTATTAAAGGACTCATTGATTCGTTTAATATATGAACATGGTATATTTAGCAGAGTGTCAACCGACATGACTTCAAGTGCCTTGTTGTATTACTCGATAGGGCTGTTTGCCTATGCCTGTGTTCGATTAATAACCATGTCTTTTTATGCTTTAAAAGATACCAAAACTCCGGTAAAGATCGGAATATATATAGTAATTGTAAATATTGCCTTAGATATGATTTTAATTAGATATTTAGCCCATTCCGGTTTAGCGTTAGCTACATCGGTAGCAGCTATATTAAACCTGATTATATTATTAAAGGTTCTACAGGATAAAATCGGGAATATTGAGTTAAAATCTCAAACATCATTTTTAATAAAAATTATTATATCTTCAATATTTTTAGGAATAATTTGTGTTTTAGTTAATAATTATTTTAGCAGCATACTAGACTTAAATAATAAATATAATCAGGCCGTTCAAGTAATCATTTCGATTTTTAGCGGTGGTTTGGTATATTTGATTAGTAGTTATATATTAGGTGTGAAAGAAGTTAGAAGTTTAAAGCAAACTATAAATACAATCTTAAGGAGCAAAGAATAAATAATGTTAAAAGATTATCATTGCAGCATTGAAAATATCAGGAATTTTTCCATAATCGCTCATATTGATCACGGAAAATCGACTATAGCTGATAGATTATTGGAATTCACCGGAACAATTTCAGAGAGGGAAAAGAGAGAACAGATATTGGACGATATGGATTTAGAAAGAGAAAAAGGGATAACTATTAAATCAAAAGCAGTAAGGTTATATTATCAATCAAAAGATGGAAAGAAATACATTTTGAATTTAATTGATACCCCCGGACATGTTGATTTTTCATATGAAGTATCTCGTAGCCTTGCAGCATGCGAGGGTGCTTTGTTAATCGTTGATGCATCTCAAGGCGTCCAGGCACAAACCATAGCTAATATTAATTTAGCATTAAAAAGCAATTTAAAAATAATTCCGATTATCAATAAAATAGATCTTACTTCTGCTAATCCTGATAGAGTTATCCAAGAAGTAAAAAGTATTTCAGAAATTAAAGAAGAGGAAATAATTTTAGCAAGCGCTAAAGAAGGGATTGGTACTTCTGATATTTTAGAAGCAATAGTAAACAAAATACCACCACCAAAAGGGAATTCTAACCAACCTTTAAGAGCACTTATATTCGACTCGGTCTATAATTCATACAAAGGAACAATTGTCTATGTCAAGGTAGTAGATGGTGTAATAAAGCCAGGTATGGTTATTCAACCTATGTCCAATAATATAAAATATGAAGTTGTAGAAATAGGAATTTTTCGTCCTAAAATGCAGCCCATAAAGAAACTTACTGCCGGGGAAGTGGGATATATAATAGCCGGGTTTAAAAATATTAAAGATACTCAAGTGGGTGATACTATTGTAGATGCTTCCAACCCCTCCCAAGAGAGCCTTCCCGGATATAAAAAGGTTACGCCTTTGGTTTTTTGCAGTATCTATCCGATTGATAATAAGGAATACGAAAATCTTAAAATTGCTATAGAGAAGCTTAAATTAAATGATTCCTCTCTTTTTAGTGAAGCTGAAACATCAGAAGCTTTAGGTTTTGGTTTTAGGTGTGGATTTTTGGGGTTATTGCATATGGAGATTATTCAGGAAAGATTAGAAAGAGAATATGATTTAGGTTTAATCGCAACTACACCGAGCGTAATGTATCAAGTAACTAAAAAAAATGGAGAAAAGTTAAAAATAAGCAATCCTTCCTCTTTCCCTTCAAAAAATGATATCGGAAAGATTGAGGAACCATATGTAAAGGTAAATATCATTACTCCCAGTAAATGTGTTGGTGGAATTATGGAGTTAGTCCAGGTAAGAAGGGGAAGTTTTAAAAATATGGAATATATCGACGAAAAGATTTTAAGATTAGATTACGAACTCCCCTTAAATGAAATTATTTTAGATTTCTATGATAAATTGAAATCAATAAGCAGCGGATATGCTTCGCTTGATTACGAAATTATAGGTTATCAGCCCTCCGAATTGGAAAAAGTTGATATATTGGTTAATCATCAGTTAGTGGATGCTCTATCTTTTATCGTACATAAAGATAAAGCGTATACGCGAGGAAGGAAGATAGTGGAAAAACTAAAAGAAATTATTCCTCGTCAAATGTATGAAGTTCCATTACAAGCAACAATTGAAAGTAAGATTATAGCTCGAGAAACCATCAAAGCACTAAAGAAAGATGTAACCGCCAAATGTTACGGAGGAGATATTACCCGTAAAAGAAAGCTATTGGAAAAACAAAAAGCCGGTAAAAAAAGAATGAAAAAAGTTGGAAAGGTGGAAATCCCACAGGAAGCATTTTTGGGGATATTAAAGATTTAATCAGGTGATAATTAATGAAATTAGGATTGTATCTACATTTCCCTTTTTGTTTATTAAAATGTCCTTACTGTGACTTCAATTCTTACCAATTGAAAGAAGATAATCAGATTACTTCTTACATTTCCGCTTTATACCAGGAGATAAACGCTTATTCTCAGAAATTAAAAAAGAATAATATAACAACTATTTATTTGGGCGGCGGTACTCCCACTATTTTATCGGGAGTTCAAATTTATAGTATATTAGAATTCTGTAGAGATAAATTTAATATTGATAAAAATGCAGAGATAACCATAGAAGCAAACCCGGGGACATTAGATAGTGAGAAATTAAAATTAATAATTGAATCGGGAATAAACAGATTGAGTTTGGGAGCACAGAGCTTCAATAATGTATTTTTAAAAATATTAGGTAGAATACATAATACAAAAAGTATTATCGATTCATATTTTTTAGCCCGGGAAATAGGATTTAGCAATATTAATATAGATATCATGTTTGCTCTACCGGGTCAAACTTCAGAAGATCTTCAAGCTACATTGAAAAAGGCCATTTCTTTAAAACCAGACCATTTATCCCTATATAACCTGACTGTAAAACCGGGAACAGAATATTATAAAAAATATAAAAAGGGCAAATTAAAGTTACCTAATGAAGATGAAGAATTTGAGATGTATAATTGGGCAATGTATTTTCTCAAAGAGAATAATTTCGAGCACTATGAAATAGCAAATTTTGCTCGTCCCAATAAGAGATCGGAGCATAATCTACTTTATTGGCAGAATAAACCATATTTGGGAATAGGAGCAGGAGCATTTTCTTTTATTAGAGGGTATCGGTATATGAATTATGAAAACCCGGCAAGCTATATTAAAGAAATAATGAAAGGTAAGCTACCCATAGACAATGGAGAAAAATTATCTTTAAGAAAAAGAATGATAGAAACTATAATTTTAGGCTTAAGGACTAAAGACGGGGTAGGTTATAAGCAATTCAAGACAAGGTTTGGGGTTAGCCTTAGTGATATTTTTTCTGAAACGATTAATAAATTAGTTAATTTAGGACTGTTACAAAAAGATAATTATAGAATAAAACTGACCAAGAAGGGTATTTTTCTGGCTAATACTGTTTTTAGGGAATTTGTCGATTGAGAAAAACAGTATCGAGTATCGAGTATATAGTATATAGTTATTAAATTAACCAATTTACCTATTTACCAATTGCCCAATTAAAGATATAAGTTGTAAGTTACGGATTTCAAGTTTTAAAAAAAGAAGTAGGGGCGTATTGCATACGCCCAAGGAAGAATAAAAGATAATAAAGCAAGAAGGGCACAATGAATTGTGCCCCTACAAAAAAAGTAAAGGCAGAGTGTGACGTTTCTTCTTATACTAACGACTAACGACTATTCACTAACGATTATTCGCTAACGATTAAAACAATTGGTCAATTAATTATTTTCCCTAATTTCTTGACAAATAGATTCGATAGTGATATCTTATTTAGGGTAATTAGCACTCTACCCATGAGAGTGCTAAAAGAGGGATATAATGAAATTAAACGAAAGAATGAAAAATATATTAACAGCTGTGGTGCATAGATATATTACTACTGCTGAACCGGTTAGTTCGGCTACTATTGCTCAACAATATCATTTAAATTTAAGTACCGCCACAATAAGGCATGAAATGTATCTATTAGAAAAAAATGATTATTTATGGCAGCCACACACCTCATCGGGGAGAATTCCAACCGATAAAGGTTATAGATTTTATGTAGATAATTTAATGGTAAAAAACTACTTAAAAGAAAAAGAAAAGAGAGAAATTATTCAAATTTATAAAAAGCACAAAGAGTTTGAGGAAACGATGAAGGTAACTTCCCAATTATTATCTAACTTAACTAACAATATAGGAGTTGTGTTATCACCGGTTATTTATAATAATATAGTAAATAATATTCAGTTTATATCAGTTGGAAATAATCGTATTTTGACAGTTATAGTTACCGATACAGGATTAGTCTGCCAAAAAATAATTAGCGTTTCCGGAGAAATTAACAAAGACAGACTAAACTATTTATCTAATTTTATCAATAGTAAATTAGCAGAAGAAGATATAAATATAACAAATTTGAATAATATGTTATTGGATGAATTAGATAAAATTATTTTATTTCAGGAAAGATTTAGTCATATTCATAATTTTTTAGAAGAATGTTTTAATATTAGATATTCTGAAAATAAAGTTTATTTAGATGGCAGAATTAATATAACAAAACATCCCGAGTTTAAAGAAACAGATAAACTAAATTATATATTATCATTAATTGAAGAAGAAAATATATTAGCAGACACAATAAGAAGATATTTAGGGGTCAGAAAGACAAAAATAATTATCGGTAAAGAAAGCAAGCTAAAAGAAATGCAAAATTGTAGTCTGGTAACAAGTGAATACAGTATTAAAGGTAAACCAGCTGGAGCAATAGGTATTTTAGGACCAACCAGAATGGATTATCCCAGAATGGTTTCCATTGCTGAGTATATCTCAGATAAATTAAGTGAGATATTATCCGAATTTTAAGATTTTTTCGTAATGTTCATTCTCGGAGGATTAATGATGTTTAAAAAAAAGGATAAAAAGGAATTGCAGGATAAAGCAAAATTAAAGGAAAGTAAAAAATACAAATCAATGAATAAAGAAGAGATAATCCGAAAATTAATAGAAAAAGAGGAAGTATTAAAAAATATAGAAGAGGAATTATCAAAAACCCGGAAAGTGGTAAAAGAAAAAGCTAATTTATCCGAAGAATACTTAAAGCATTTAGAAAGATTGCAAGCTGATTTTGATAATTATAAAAAACGACAGGAAAAAAAACAAAAAGAATTCATAGAATTTGCCAACGAAAGGCTATTAAATAATTTATTAAGCGTAGTAGATAATCTGGAAAGAGCTTTAGATTCTACTAAAAATAATAAAAATGCAAAGGCCATAAAAGAAGGTGTTAATAATATCTTGAAGGAATTTAACGCTATTCTAAATAAAGAAGGAGTTAAACCTATACAATCAATTGGACATAGATTTGACCCTTATAAACATGAGGCAGTAATGAAAACAGAAACAGATAAATATTCTGAAGATATAGTAACGGAAGAATTTCAAAAAGGTTATTATATAAGATCTAAAGTATTGAGACCTGCAATGGTAAAAGTTACAGTTTCAACTAAAGAAAAAAAAGATACTGATAAAAAATAATTTAAATAAAAAGGTATTAATAAAAGGAGAGATGATATTATGGGAAAAATAATAGGAATAGATTTAGGGACAACTAATTCTGTAGTAGCAGTTATAGAAGGTGGAAAACCTGTTATCATAGAAAACGCTGAAGGTGGTAGAACCACTCCTTCTATAGTTGCATTTAACAAAAAAGGTGAAAGGTTAGTGGGTTTGTTGGCCAAAAGGCAAGCAGTTACCAACCCTGAAAATACCATATTTTCGGTTAAAAGGCTTATTGGTAGAAGATATACTGACGAGCAAGTGCAAAAAGCAAAAAAATACTTACCTTTTAAATTGGTTCCCGGGGAGCATACTGATGTTAAGATAGAAGCCAAAGGTAAAACTTATAGTCCACAGGAAATTTCAGCTATGATACTACAAAAACTTAAAAAATCTGCTGAAGACCATATTGGTGAAAAAATAAATGATGCGGTTATTACCGTACCAGCATATTTTGATGATAACCAAAGGGAAGCAACTAAAAGTGCAGGAAAAATAGCCGGGTTAAATGTATTAAGGATTATAAATGAACCGACAGCAGCTGCTTTTGCTTATGGATTTGATAAGATAAAAAATGAAAAAGTAGCAGTTTATGATCTTGGTGGCGGAACTTTTGATATTTCTATTTTAGAAATAGGCGAAGAGGGAGTTTATGAGGTAAAATCAACTAATGGTAATACTTTTTTAGGCGGTGACGATTTCGATCAAAAAATAATTGATTGGTTGGTAGCTGGTTTTAAAAAAGAAAATGGGGTAGATTTAAAAAATGACCAAATGGCTTTGCAAAGATTAAAAGAAGCAGCAGAAAAAGCGAAAAGTGAATTATCCTCATCATTAGAAACTGAGATTAATTTACCTTTCATCACTGCTGATGCCAGTGGTCCAAAACATTTAACCGTTACCTTAACCAGAGCTAAATTAGAACAGCTTACCGCTGACCTTATTGAGAGCACCATAGAACCATGTCAAAAAGCACTTGAAGACGCTAATTTGAAAGCAGGAGATATCGATGAGATTATATTAGTTGGCGGACAAACCAGGATGCCCAAGGTACAGGAAACGGTAAAGAATATTTTTGGAAAAGAAGCAAACAAAGGTGTCAATCCTGATGAAGTAGTAGCAGTAGGCGCAGCGATTCAAGCTGGAATTTTAGGAGGGGAAGTAAAGAAAGACATTCTATTACTGGATGTTACACCTCTATCTTTAGGTATAGAAACTTTAGGCGGAGTTGCAACTAGATTAATTGAAAGAAATACTACCATTCCTACATCCAAGAGCCAGATATTTTCGACCGCTGCCGATAATCAGTCGGCTGTTGATATAAATATATTACAGGGTGAAAGATCTATGGCTCAAGGTAATACCAGTTTAGGAAGATTTCAATTGATTGGTATACCTCCCGCTCCAAGGGGGATTCCTCAAATCGAAGTGTCCTTTGATATAGATGCCAGTGGTATTGTTAATGTTAAAGCTAAGGACTTAGGTACCGGGAAAGAACAAAAAATAACTATTACTGCATCAAGTGGATTGAGTGATGAAGAGATTGACAAAAAAGTAAAAGAAGCAGAGCAATATGCTGAAGAAGACAAAAAATTAAAAGAAAAGATAGAAGTTAGAAATCAGGCAGATACTTTGATTTATTCTGTGGAGAAAACTCTAAAGGAATCAGGAGATAAAGTTAGTGAGGACGAAAAAAATAAGATAACTGAGGATATCAAAGATCTTAAGGCGGCACTGGAAGAAGATGTTACAGAAAAGATTAAATCGAATATCGAGAAATTAACTACTTCCTCACATAAGCTTGCTGAAGAGATTTATAAAAAGGCATCAGAACAAGCACAACAACAAGAAGCAAATAAGGAAAGCGAGAAGGCCGGTGAAGCTGACGAAAAAGATGAAAAGGGAGAAGAAAAGGTAGTTGATGCTGATTTTGAAGTCGAAAAAGACGAAGACAAAAAAGATGAAGGCAAGAAAGATGAAGGCAAGAAAGATGAAGGCAAGAAAGAGTAACTAGTCGTTAGTGAATAGTGAATAGTATTTAGTAAAGAGATAAGAATAAGCATGAATAGCGGGTAATTTTAGGATATTATTTATCCAGTTACCCGCTTAACCAGTTTAACAGTAAATTGTGTAATAATTAATCTGTTTTTAGAAATATATAAATATAATCTTGTTACTCATTACTCATTACTTATTACTGTATTTTATACGATATACGAGATACGAGAAAAGAGGAAACATTAATTGACAAAAAGAGATTACTATGAAATCTTAGGAGTAAAAAAAGACGCTACTCCTGAGGAAATAAAAAAAGTATATAGAAAACTTGCCCTTAAATACCATCCAGATAGAAATTCAACTGATGGTGACGCTGAAAAGAAATTTAAAGAAATCAATGAGGCCTATCAAGTGCTTAGTAACCCGGAAAAAAGAGCAAGATTCGATCAATTTGGTTCAGCCGAAGGCATGGGAGGATTTGATTCTCAGGGAAGAGGTTTTTCTGATTTCGGTAACTTCGGAGATTTTGGTGATATCTTTGATTCTTTCTTTGGAGCAAGAACTCGAGGAAGTGGGGGAGGATCACGTTCTCAAAGAGGAGCTAATTTAAGATATAATTTAGAAATAAACTTCAAAGATGCTGCCTTTGGCACGGAAACTAAAATAAAAGTACCAAGCTGGGAAACTTGTTCAGCGTGCAAAGGAAGCGGAGCCAAACCCGGGACTTCTCCTCAGAACTGCCCTGATTGCCATGGTACGGGTGAGATCAAAAGCACTCAAAGTACCATGTTTGGTAAATTTGTAAATATAAATACTTGCCCTCGATGTGGAGGCGAAGGAAAAATAATAAAGGATGTATGTACCAATTGTAGAGGTACTGGGAAAGTAAAGAAAAATAGAATAGTAAAAGTGAAGATTATCGCTGGCGTGGATACCGGCCATAAATTACGAATATCTGGAATGGGAGAACCGGGAGAAAGAGGTGGACCTTCTGGTGATTTATACATCGTTTTATACGTAAAACCCCATAAAATATTTAAACGTACAGGGGTTGATATTAGTTGTACTCATTCAATTAGTTTTGTAAAGGCCGCATTAGGTGGAACAACTACTGTTCCTACCCTGGAAGAAAAGGTAAAACTAAAAATTCCTGCCGGTACCCAACCGGATAATGTCTTTAGACTTAGAGGAAAAGGAATATTTGAAATTGGAACCCGGCATCGAGGAAATCAATATATTAAAATTATAGTGGAAATACCTAAAAAGATGAATGATAAACAAAAATATTTATTATTGGAATATGCAAAATTAGATGGAGAAGATTTGGAGAAATTAGGAGAAAAAGGTATTTTTGCGAAAATAAAAAATGCTTTTGGGCAGAATGATAATTAATATTTCGTATATAGTCATTTAATTAACCAATTGGCCTATTTACCAATTGACCAATTCATAAGCGTGAGGGTAAACGTACTGGATTCCCGCTTCCGCGGGAATGACATCTGCTAATCGGTAAGGGTTTATTGATTGATTTCTTTTTAATTTTTATTTTCTTATATTTTTCTGGCTAACAGATAACAACTAATTTAACTGGTAAACCGGGTAACCCGTTAACTAATAAGCAAAATGATACTTAAGAATAATTTTATTAATCCAAAAATATACGCTTTACGCTTTACACTCTACGCTTCACGCTAAGTTTATTCACCGTCGACTAATTTAATTACTCCTTTTGCATCTTCCAGGACTATCCCCTTAATTATTTAAAAAACTCAGAAAATATAAAAGCGATAACAAAAAATAAAAACCCATCTGTAATAAGAAATACGAGAGGAAAATTTTTAAATTTTTAATTGTGTTTTTGCGCTTTAAGCTTTAAGCTTTTAGCTGTATAATGATAAGTATAAACTGAAAACTGTATTCAAAACTAAAGACTAACGACCATTTATTGACAACTAATTTAATCGGTCAATTGGCGAATCGGTCAATTGGCGAATTAATTTGTTTTAACGTTTTTACAGAATGAGAAGTCAATAATTTTAAAGATATACTTTAAAAAGAGAGGAGTCTCTATTATTAAAGTTGCCCTTAAAACACTCGGATGTAAAGTAAATCAATACGAGACAGAAAGTATTATCAATTATCTCCAGGATAGAGGCTTTCAAATAGTAGATTTTCAGCAAATTGCTGATATATACATAATAAATACTTGTACTGTCACTCAAGAAGCAGATAGAAAATCTAAGCAGATGATTAGAAAAGCTATCCGCCAAAATGGAAAATCAAAAATAATTGTAACCGGTTGCTATGCACAATCTAATTATAAAGATCTAAAAAAAATAGAAGGGATAAGTCTGATAGCAGGGAATGGGAAAAAAAATGATATTTTAAAAGAATTAGAGAAAATAGATTTCCATGATACGGTTATCAGGGTTAAGCCTGCAAAATATCTAAAAAAATATGATAATGTTCTTAAAAACAAATCGAGTAGCCTGCATACCCGTGCCTGGCTAAAAATACAAGATGGCTGCAATAGATTCTGTACTTACTGTAAAGTTCCCTATGTCAGAGGTCCTGCTCGAAGTAGATATGTAAAAGATATATTAGAAGAAGTTTCTAATTTAAGTAATAATGGAGTTAAAGAAGTAGTCCTCACAGGAATTAATTTAGGTACATACGGTAGGGATATAAATAAAGGAAAAATAAATTTAGCAAAATTAATTTCTCTGATTAGTAACTTTGAAGGAATAAAAAGAATTCGTTTAAGTTCAATAGAATTAATAGACATCGATAATGAATTATTAAATACTTTTAAAAACTATTCTAAATTTTGTCATCACCTACATATTCCTCTGCAAAGTGGTGATGACAAAATTCTTGATCTTATGAATCGTCCTTATGATACCTCGATTTTTTACCAAAAGATATCCCTGATAAAAGAAACAATACCGGATATAGCTATAACCACTGATATTATGGTGGGTTTCCCTGACGAGGATAGTAATAGTTTCAGTAAAACCGTTAATTTTGCTCGAAAAATATACTTTGCAAAAATACACGTTTTTAAGTATTCTAATCGTGAAGAGTGTTTGGCTGCTTTGATGCCAAAAAAAGTCGATAGTAGAACTAAAAAAGAAAGAAGTAAAAAGTTACATGATTTATCTAAAGAATTATTTTATAATTTTCAAAAAACATTCCTCAATTCGATTGCTGAAATTTTGATCGAAGATGAGATAAAAGACAAAGAAAGAAGAATCTATTCCCGTGGTATTACAAATAATTATATTAAAGTGATAATTCCTGATTTTTTCGGTAAAAAAGGTGAAATAGTTAGTGTTAAATTAAACCAAATCTCATCTAATTACGTTGTTTCGTCTGGGATACGAGATCTTCACAAATTCACAAAATAGTAATGTGATGAAAAAAGAAAGGGTATATGGAACGAATGTCATTACATTTACTTGTAGGGGCGTATTGTATACGCCCTTTGCAATGATCAATAAGAAGGAAATATAAGATGCTGATAAATAGCAATAATAATAACTGTAATTTTAACAAATATCATCGACATTCACTTAGAATAAAAAAATATAATTATTCTCTTCCGGGTGCATATTTTATTACCATTTGCACTTATCGTAAGGAAAATATACTTGGATATATAATTGATGGTAAAATGAAATTAAATGTATTAGGAAAGATGACCGAAAGAGAATGGTTAAAAACTTTTCAAATTCGTGAAAACATTCAATCTGATAAATTTATAGTTATGCCCAATCATTTTCATGGGATTATAGTATTAACAGACAATAAAAAGGGCGTATTGCAATACGCCCCTACAAGTAAATTTCGTTCCCCCTCTCAAACAATTGGTTCAATTATACGTGGTTTTAAATCTGCTGTTACCAGAGAAATTAAACGATTGGATTACCCATTTTTATATTCTATATGACAGCGAAATTATTATGAACATATAATAAGAAATGAAAGAGAATTAAATCGTATTCGTGAATATATTCAAAACAATCCCCTAAGATGGCAATATGATAGAGAAAATCTTGAGGGAAAACCTGATGAAATAGAAGAAAAGTTTTGGAAAGGTTATACCTAATACCTATTGGCACGATGCATCGTACCTGTACAAACCACTTATCACACGTTACTTATTATGAGCAGACACAAGGTTTGCCCCAACCCATTATATACATTACTATCTTCTTAACCAACTAACCAGGTAACGAGTTCTACCTGCTTTACGCTATCAGGGCGTATGCAATACGCCCCTACTTTCTTTTGCTAACTATATACGCGATACTCGATACTGATTTTATATTGCTAAAATAATAGCTTTATGTTATAATTATTTGTGCTTAAGTAAAAAGGTTGTTCTCCTCAAAAGAGT
>Ga0114922_10003426_pt1 | contig 14791 bp, 13 predicted proteins | sample AartaG_FD_100975 | JGI IMG/M metagenome (GOLD analysis project Ga0114922, IMG submission 100975) | Deep subsurface microbial communities from Aarhus Bay to uncover new lineages of life (NeLLi) - Aarhus_00045 metaG | ecosystem: Environmental > Aquatic > Marine > Oceanic > Sediment | place...
GAATACTGCCACTTTATTACTTTGCTCATATTCTTTCCACCATATTCATTATTCTTACTAAGAAAAGTGGGATATGATATTAATCTCTTAGAGAGTCCAATTTTTGTTCAGGAATCTCTCCAATTCAAAGGGAAAAAAATAGTTAGAATTCCCAAAAACTTTAGTTTTTCTACCTGTGGTGGGGCGGTTTTAAACCTTCGGGAAGTGGAGATTTGTATGGTTTATCTTTATGCGAATTACCGTGTTCTTTCTTCGCTTTCTCTACTAAATCTGGATTTATCATAAAATCGAGAGCTGATATTGCTAGTATTTTAGCTGCGGTTAACATCCCTTTGTGACCAATGCTCATTCCAGATGTTACAACATTTTGCCATGAATGTCCTGGAGAACCTATAACTTCGCACGCCGTTTCAAACTCTCCAAGTGGTATTTTCCAAGAAACATCTGCAACATCTGTACTTCCAGGCATCACTTTCCCCTTTCCTATAGGAGGGATTCTTATTTTGTTTAATGGTTGACTGAGAATCGCTTTTGCCATTTCTATCATGTCTGGAGGGATTAACCTATAGAAACCTTCCAAGGAATCCTTTGGGATTGATTTTTTAAGTTCATTTGCAAAAGCAATATCGTCTTTATTAAATTTTGGAGCACCAACTTTTTGCATCGCATTAGAAATTACATCAGAAACTATATTTGTATACATTGTATTATACATACCACTTATAAAGCTGATTTCCATTGTGGTATCAGTCATTAAGGATGCTCCTTTTGCTACATTTACTAGTCTATCGTATAATTCTTCCACTTGGTGTCGTTGTGGAGCACGTACAAAATAATGAACTTCTGCTTCGGCCGGAACCACATTTGGAACATCTCCCCCATTAGTTATAACATAATGTAGTCTTGCGTCAGATATCATATGTTCCCTCATGAAATTTGCCCCAACATTCATCAACTCAACTGCGTCTAAAGCACTCCTTCCATTTTGAGGGTCTCCAGCTGCATGGGCTGTACGTCCATGGAATTTAAATTTTACAGAATTCATAGCTAAAGAACTCATCAAATTTAACATGTTGAAATTTCCTGGATGCCAAGTCAATGCTATATCTACATCGTCGAACAATCCTTCGCGTATCATATATCCCTTTGTGTTAAACACTTCCTCAGCAGGGCAACCGTAAAACCGAATAGTTCCATTAACATCACCCAAATCAATAAGTTCCTTAACTGACAATACTGCTCCTAAAGAAGCTACACCTAAGAGGTTGTGACCACAACCATGACCTGGTGCTCCTTCAATTAAAGCCTTTCTAGACGGTTGGGCTTTCTGACTAAGTCCTGGGAGGGCGTCAAATTCGCCTAGAATCCCTATAACAGGCTTTCCTTTTCCATAGTCAGCATAAAAAGCTGTAGGCATATCTGCAACATTCGATTTTACCGAAAAACCAGCGCTATTTAGAGTTTTTATCAACAGTTTTGACGATTTGAATTCTTCAAATCCTAATTCTGCGAATTCCCAAATCTGATCACTGACATCAATTAATAGATCTTGGTTTGCCTTAACACTTTTAATTGCTTGTTTAAACATATTAAGCTAAATGTTAGGGTGTTAATATTTTTTATTTTGAATTCTATTCAAAATAGCATTTGCAAAATTTTACTCTACTTTTTACACTTAAATAGGATGAAACCATAAAGATCAATTAAAATACTTTATAATATCAAATCTTATACAACTAGATGAAAAAAGTTGATTAAATATGAGTGATGAGATATTAACTGTTAACGAAAATCAAGCGGAACGGAAAAGGTATTATTGGATCGACCACGCAAGGGGCATTATAATGATTTTTCTTGTAATTACGGAATTTCTACCTACCATTATTAGGGTAGGATCAGAAATCGGGCATTTCTTTCTTGCTCATCCTGACAATGAAAGAATCGTAGAATACATGAATTTTTACGATATCGGTGCTCCTGTTTTTATTTTTATAATGGGGTTACTTATGCCATTATCTTTTTCACACAGAAAAGAAAGAGATGGAGTAAAAAAGGCAGTTAGACACATGATTATACGTTATGGGATAATTATTATTCTTGGTTTTGTAGTGATTTTCATTGATCAAGGTGAAATTATTAAGATGGAAGGAGATGTTCTTATAATTTATTGGGATGTGTTACCTACTCTCGGATTGGTTGGGTTAATTGCTTTACCTTTATTATGGCTAAAACCTAAGCCCCGTGCACTTGTAGCTACGGTAATGCTGGTCTTTTACCAATTTATGCTTCTATATGGTGGTTGGCGAGAATATGCGATTTTATCTATCCATGGTGGTATTTTCGGAACTATTTTTGGCTTCTCCGCTATAATGATTTACGCAACATGCTTAGGGGATGTATTGCTACTAAATAAAGAATATACGGATAAAAAGAAATATCAAATTTACGCAATAGTTGGTGCGATAGCTTTAATAGGTGGGCTGTTACTTTGGTTGGTGCCTGGGTGGTATCCAAATAAGCGTCAAGTAACATTGACATATATATCAATTAGCTTGGGGGCCTCTATTCTGTTGTCATTTATTTTCATAGGCATTGATAAGAAAGTTCAGAAACCGATATTCATTCTAGACAGTTATGGAAAATCTCCATTTATAATTTACGCGATTGCGATCGTGCTAGAATTTTTAATAGCAGATATTATTGGCTTAGATATGGATCTTCTAATTTTCATTGTAATGGTTATCGTAATGACCGTCATTGCGATACTTCTTGACAAATGGGGCAAAGTTATAAAACTTTAACTTAATTTTTTTTTTAATAATTTTACTTTTTTATACAAATTCAATATTTCTATACTTAAATAGTATTAAATCTTAAATATCAATAACAAGATTATTCTAATAATTCTAAATACAAAAATTTTGATGAGTTGAATGAGTGAAGGAAGGATTCAGGAGGTTCTGGAAAGCCTTAAAACAATAAAAGGAGTTCATGGTGCAGCAATAATTGAGAAATTTGGTTTAATTAAAGGTAGTGCTTTACCTGGTTGGGTCGATCCAGAAGCGGTCGCTGCTATGGTTACTCTTATCCTAAAAGCTTCTCAAAGAGCAACAAAAGAACTTGAGCAAGGGCAGTTTTATAACGCTATAATTGAAAGCGCTAAAGGAAGAATATTATTTTCGGAGATTAAAGGAAGTATTTTGACAATAATTGCTACTACTGACGCAAAACTTGGTATCATTAATCTGAAATTAGGGGCGGCAGTAGAAGTTCTTAGAGAACATCTGTAAATAAGGTAGTAATTTCTCTACTTTCTACTTATTTTTTCAATAATCCTAATATTAAATTTCTAGTTATCGCAGGATCAGCCTGTCCTCTAGTTTTTGCCATCACCCTACCAATTAAAGCCTCTAAAGCTTTTGGATTTTTGAGATAATCTTCAACGATCTGCGGATTTTCTTCAATCACATCTCTACAATGCTTTTCAATGAGTTTTTCGTCAGAAAGGCGCGTTTTACCTCGCTCTTTAATAATTTGCGAAACCGATTTCCCCAGCATTATATCATTCACAAAACTCTTAGCAATTTTAGTAGTGATTTTGCCTTCTTTTATATATTTGATTATATCTTCCAAATGTTTAGGAGTAATTCCAGTTTTATCAATTGTTGTATTGTTCTCATTTAACCAGCCAGAGATATTATTCATTAACCAATTGCAATATTGTTTATATTCTGAGGATCCAAAGGATGGATCAGCGTTGGCACCTTCTTCGTAAAAGTCAGCAATGCGTTTATCTAAGACTAAATTTTCAGAGTCAAATTCAGATAGCATATATTCCCTACGAAGTCTCTGAGCTCTTTCATTTGGCATTTCTGGAAGATTTTCTTCTACTTCCTGAATAAATTTCTCATCAACTTCAATCGGAACTAAATCTTGTTCAGGAAAATATCGATAATCCTCTTCAAATTCTTTTGTCCTTAGAGATATCGTAATTTTTCTTTTATCGTCCCAATGTCTCGTCTCTTGGATCAAAACTCTTCCCCGTTTAATCGCATTTTTCTGCCTTATTATTTCGTGCCTTAATGCTCGTTCAACTTCTCTAAAACTGTTAATGTTTTTTACTTCACTACGCTCATGACCTTTTATAGAAATGTTAGCATCAACTCTAACTGATCCCTCCAGTTCTAAATTTGAAATCCCCGTATATTGAACAATAGATTTTAATTGCTTTAAAAATTCTCTCGCTTCCTCTGGTGAGATAATCACAGGTTCTGTAACAATTTCAATTAGACAGACGCCTGACCGATTATAGTCTACCAACGTAAATGGCGAAGAAGCTATACTTCCCTTATGAACTAACCTAGCGGGATCCTCTTCTAGATGGATTCTGTTTAAAATAATTTCCTTTTTGTGATTATTTAATCTAACTGTAATTTTACCACCATCAGCAAATGCTTTTCCTCCCGCTTTATTGTATTGACTAATCTGAAATCCTTTGGGTAGGTCTGGATAGTGATAGTTCTTTCTAAAAAACCAGAATTGGTGGTTAATATCACACTCTAAAGCCAAAGCTAATCTAGTAGCAAATTCGATGGTTTTTTCATTTATTACTGGAAGGGACCCGGGTAAACCTAAACAAATAGGGCAAACAAAAGTGTTAGGATCTGCACCACGATAATCATTACTACAACTGCAAAAAAGTTTTGTTTTTAGAGTTGTTAATTGAATGTGGACTTCTAATCCAATAATTACCTTATTGTCTTGATTACTCAGATTAGCTACCTCCAGCTTTTAATGGTGGAGTTTTTCGGTAAATACCTAACTCTTGTTCAAGCTGATAAGCAATATTAAGAATTCCATTTTCATCGAAGTAATCTCCAATAATCTGAATACCTATCGGTAAATTATTACTATCGAAGCCACAAGGGATCGAAAGTGCTGGTATCCCAGCTAAATTGATGGAACACGTTAATATATCTTGTGTATACATTTCAAGAGGATCCTCAATTAAAGATCCAACCTTAAATGCGGTAGAAGGCATAGTAGGGCAGACAAGAGAATCACATTTCTTAAATGCTTCAACAAAGTCATTTCTAATTAAGGATCTAACTTTTAAAGCTTTGATATAGAACATATCATAATATCCTGCTGATAAGGCATAAGTTCCTAAAAAAATCCTTCTTCTTACTTCAGGACCAAAATTAGCTCCTCTTGTTCTACTAAACGCGCTATAAACATCGCTGGAAAGATCGTCACTGACTTTTCCATATCTTAATCCGTCGTATCTAGCTAAATTCGAGCTTGCTTCACACATACATAACAAGTAATATGTAGCAATTGTGTATTCAAGATGTGGAATTGAAACCTCAACTGTAGTGGTTCCTAAGCTTTCTAATTTCTCGATCGATTTATATACAGATTTTTTCACTTCTTTTTCGATTCCTTCTCCAAAAAATTCTTTTGGAACTCCGAGCACTTTTTTATTAATTGGTTCTTTTAATTCTGATGTATACTTATCTACTTTCTTATCTACTGAAGTAGAGTCTAGAGGATCCTTACCTGATATGATCTCAAGAATTAAAGCCGAATCATAAACGCATTTCGTTATTGGACCGATTTGATCAAGTGAATTTGCAAATGCTACTAAACCATAGCGTGATACTCGGCCATAAGTAGGTTTTAATCCTACAACCCCGCAAAAGGCAGCTGGGCACCTAATACTCCCTCCCGTATCGCTCCCTAACGCAAATATAGATTGACCTGAAGCAACAGCTGCAGCAGATCCTCCACTCGATCCTCCTGGCACTCTAGATAGGTCCCAAGGATTATAAGTAGGACCATAAGAACTATTTTCTGTGGATCCTCCCATCGCAAACTCGTCCATATTTGTGTTACCTATATGGATTGCCCCTTCTTTTAGTAGACGTTCAATAACGAATGCATTATAAGGAGGGCGAAACCCTTCCAATATTTTTGAACCACAAGTAGTCGGAAATCCACCTATACAGATAAGATCCTTATTTGCAAATGGTAATCCAAAGAGCCTTCCTGCAAGATTGCTTTTTTTTAGGTGTAAATCGTATTCTTTTGCTTTTTCAAGAGTTTTATTTTTTGATAGATTAACAAAGGAATGAAGAAGTTGTTCAGTTGATTCAATTCTATCATATGTTGATTGGACTACTTCTTGTATTGTGATTTCTTTTTTCTTTATTTTTTCAAGTAGTTCGTAGCCCATATAATTATAAATTTCCATATCAACTAACCATCCTTTTAAATAAATTAGAATCAGTGTTTCTTAAATAATTCATCGAAAAAATTACTGGTTTGATGATTTCTTTATAATAATTATTTCTATTCATTATGCTATTTTCTTTCTTAAAATTTAAATCCAAAAGCATACTATTTTGTATAATAATTAAGTAAGGAAATATTTGAATACTAAATTGGAAGGTGATCTAAATAGTAATAATAAATTCTGAAGGTAAGTTTAGTGATAATTATTATCTTGTCGATGGAATGCCAATGGGATTACCCAAATTTCTTTCGATTTATATAATTGAAAACAACGGTATGCGATTAATGATTGATGTTGGAGAAACATCAAAAGCCCGAACAGTTATAAAAAAACTCAAAGATTTTAGTCTTTACCCTATTCATAAAATTGTTTTGACTCATTCTCATTGGGATCACGCTCAAGGAATTTCAAAAATAAAAACATTAATGAAAGACCTGGATGTAGAAGTATTGGCTTCAGAAAATGCTATTGATAACTTAAGACATCCAGAAAAAATGATTGATGGATATGAGGGAATTAATTTAAATCCTTTTGAAGATAAGGTAACTCCCCTAAAAGAAGGAGACATAATTGATTTAAATGGATTAGAATTAGAAATTATGAATTTTTTTGGACATACAATGGATTCTATTGCGTTATTTGACGAATTAAATAGAAATATTTTTATCGGAGATGCAGTCGGTATGAGATTAGATCAGGATGCTTTTTTTATCCCCCTCTTGCCACCTAACTTTCACGAAAAGGATCTAGTTAACTCTTTTAAGAAATTACGAGATATGAAAAATAGGTTGAGTTCCATCTCTTTAGCTCATTTTGGAGTATGGAGAGATACTCATTTTGAGCAATTATTAAACGAGATGGAAGAACTATATTTTAAAGTAAAGAACTCCTTAATTGAATGGTATAATGAAAATCCTTCAATTGATACTATTACAACTAAGTATGTTAAAACATTAATGCCTAAATCAAAATTTTGGAATGAGAAAATTTTTGAATTTATCGTTGGTATGATGATAAACGGCTTAAAAATAAGTGGATTTATATAAAAAGTACCAATATTTTTTTTTTGATAAAAATAAGTGGAAGATAATAGGAAAATTTCTTTTTGCCGGATGGTTTAAAATTTGAGATTAGGGAGATTTTCTTATCATAGTCCTTGGAAAAGGAATAGCGTCTTTGATATTATCTAAACCGCACATCCATTGGACGACACGTTCCACGCCTAAACCATAACCCGAGTGAGGAACGCTACCATAATTCCTCAAAGCAAAGTACCACTCATAATTCCCTGGGTCTTCGCCATCTGCTTCTAATCTCTTCTTCATATCGTCAACCAGTAAACTCCTTTGGGATCCTCCTATAATTTCACAATATCCTTCTGGAGCTAACGCGTCAAAACAAAGCGCTTCTTTTGGATTTTCTTCGCTTGGTGGTTTATAAAAACCCATAATCTCTGTAGGATAGTGCGTTACAATCACGGGGACTTTAAAATGTTCAGCAATCTTTGCTTCCTCCATCGTTCTTAGGTCTTTGCCCCACGGAACATTCATCTGGTATTTATTATTAAGGATTTCTAATGCTTCAGCATATTTGATAGTGGGGTACTCAGCTTCTGCGTAATGCTCGAGTAATTTAACATCTCTCTCTAAAATTTCGAGTTCTTTTTTATTATGTTTTAAAACCTCTTGTACAATAAATCTAATTTCATCCTTAGCTACTTCAGTAAGTTCATCAAGTGTCATCCAAGCAGCTTCCATCTCTGCCATCCAAAATTCTGCTAAATGCCTTGATGTTTTTGACTTCTCTGCTCTGAAAGTTGGACCCATGTTATAAATCTTTCCTAGCGAAAATATTCCTGCTTCAGCGTATAATTGCCAAGTCTGACTAAGATACATTACGTCTTCAAAATATTTAACCTCAAATAGTGTAGCACCTCCTTCAGATTGACTTGGTTGGAAAATAGGTGCGTCAAATTCGTAATAACCCCGGCTCCTAAAAAATTGGTGAATTGCCCCGACTACTGTGTGCCGAACTTTTAAAACTGCATTCAATTTTCTTGATCTTATCCATAAGTGCCTATTATCATATAAAAGCTCAGGTGATTGGTGTTCAGTAATTGGGAAAGGATTGGCAATTTGCACAATCTCCATCTCCGTGACGGAGACTTCAAATCCGCTGGGGGCTCTATCGTCTTCTTTCAATTCACCTGAAACTTTTACCGAAGATTCAATTGTCAATTTTTCAGCCTTTTCAAAAAGTTCAGCATTTTTACTCTTAGAAATCACGCATTGGATGATGTCTGACTCGTCTCTAAGCACGATGAATACGAATTTATTACTTTTGCGTTCTCTGTATACCCACCCTCTCAAATTTACCGTTTGAGGTTTTTTATTTATGGCTTCTTCAATCGTTATGTATTTTATTTCAGTCATAATTCCTATTTTATTAAATATTGATGAAAATAAATAGTTATTTTCTATCTAGAAAAGTGACTCATAGCTTTTAAAACTGAAAACAAGTGAAAGAAATAATTTAAGAATTAAATGATTTAGATAATGAATACAGCGGCTGCTATTGTGCTCGCCCATTCATCCTCTTCTCTAACTATAGCTTGGGCAGTTATACTTTTAGTTTCTACAATTTTTCCCCCTAGTTTATAAACTTCTTTTTTTTCGTCATAATTTAGATCAGGATCAAATGGCACCCCAAGGGTTGTTGCAAGCATTTCTGCTGCTAAATCTTCAGCCATATCAGCAACTTTTTCAGGTTTCTTTCCAAAATCGTGATATTCACTTAAGTAGCCATAGTTGCCTCTATCTGCAGGTTTTGCTACTCCAATTGATGAAGCGATAACGCGATTATACTCGTTCGAATCTTCTCTAGCGAGTACGCAATATACAATTTGACCCGGACGTAATTGCTTTAATCCATCTTCTTTCTTAATTTCAATACAATAAGGAGGTAAGATTGAGGAAACACTCACTAAATTAAATTTCTCAATACCAGCGTCTCTAAGCGCTTGTTCAAAAGCTGCTAATTTGGATTTGTGATAACCTTTACCAGATACAAAAAATACCTTTTTGGGAACAAGTGACATCCTTTAATGATAAAGCTATTATAACAATTAATTAATTATAAAATAAATATTAATAATATTTAAATTTAATTTAAGAACAATATAGAATTGTAAAAGTAAAAGACTAATTCAATCAATTTTATCCTAATTCTCGAAAACGAAGAAATTTTTTTATATCTTAGTGAGATCTAAGAAACTATAAATGTAAACTGACTCAAAATTTATTAAATCTACATAGATCTTAGTATTTAGATTTGTTTAAAAAATTTGTAAAATATTATTATTACTATGACTAATACGCCTAATGATGAATTTTTAAATCAAAAGATTTCGCCTTTTAATGTGTATAAAATTAAATCTGTAGAAGAAGTACTACAATCTTTAAAAGAATGCGGATTTCAAGGTAGAAATCTGGGTAAAGCTCTGGATATATTATATAGTATGGTTTCATCATCAGATGTTTTGACGGTTTTAACCTTATCCGGAGCAATGGTTCCTGCAGGAATGGGGGAAATTATATGTGCTCTAATAGAAAAAAACCTCATAGATGTTATTGTAAGTACTGGCGCAAATGTTATCCATGACTTAGTTGATGTCTTTACAAATATTGGTCATTATGTAGGTAATGCTAATGTTGATGATGATGAACTTTTTCAAAAACGTATTAACAGAATTTACGATGTTTTCCTACCAGAAGATAATTATTTGAAAACAGAAGATGAAATATTATCACTTATTAAGAATGTATTCCAACAAAAAACGATTGATATAACACCTTCAGAATTCTTGTTAAGGCTAGGTGAAAATATAAATAAACGTTGTATTTTATCAATAGCTGCTAAGTACAATGTTCCTATTTTTGTCCCCGCTTTATCTGATTCTGAATTAGCATTAGATTTAATTATATATTCTTTAAAAGAAGATTACGAATTTAAATTTGATATTCTTGGCGACATCACGAAATTTGGTGAAATTATAAAATCTTATAAAGAACACGGAACTCTAATAATTGGTGGTGGTGTGCCAAGAAATTGGGCGCAACAAATTTTTCCCTTTTTAGATCAAATTAAAAAATTGGATCATCTTGGTTATAAGTATTCTGTTAGAATACATACTGCTACAGAATATGATGGAGGATTATCTGGTTGTACTGTTTCTGAATCAAAATCCTGGGGCAAATATTCTTTAGAATCTAGTTATGTGAGTGTTTGGTGTGATGCTACAATTGCTTTACCTATATTAATCACTGGTTTATTTCAAAAATTAAAAATAATTTAGAAAGAAAAGTAAAAAAAAAGTAGACCAAAAAAAATTATATAATTAAAATTTTGGTGGATCCGATAATGCTATAACTAACTATAGAAGTCTACGGCGTCGTCATCCTCTTCCCAATCTTCTTCTTCATCTTCCCAATCATCGTCTTCATCGCTATCTTCGAATTTCCAACCTTCGTCTTCATTATCATCTACTCTTTTTACCATATTACCCAAACACCTCTTTCATAATACCTTTTTATTTTTTGAATTAACATAAATTAAAATTATATTAGGTTTCTAAGTATCTACAAAGTAAATTCAAATATTTAAACATTCCTCTTTTATTAATTCATGATCATTTATGAGTAATACAACTCAAGATATAACTAATCTTAATTATGTATATTAAGATAAATATATGTTTAACTCCAGCATATTAGGGGATTCATATTAAAGATTCTCATCCGTTGCATCTATTCAGATAACAATATAATAGATTACATAAGTCCCGTTAAACTCGATTTTAGAAATCACAATTCTTCAATCTTAAAGATTTCTAAAAAATGTGATCCTAAATAATAGCATGATATCATTATTAAAACATAGTTAGGGCCTATTCCATTGAAATAAAATAGATATTCTAGACCTTTTGATGGTTTGATTTATGATCAAAATTGAAAGTATAATAATATATTAATCAATATTTTCATCTTAGATGATTAAATTCTTATTATGAGCTTTAACTATTTTTTTTATTCTGTTAGTTACAATTTCGGTCAGTTTTTTCACCGTATCATCGCGTTTGATATTTTCAACGATAGGAACTCCCACAATTTTTGCTTGCTCTTTTAAATAATCTTGAATAATTCTGATTTGTTCGAAATTATCATAATACTTGTTTACAGGACGCCTCATAGAAACATTATATGCTCGAATAGAGAATCTATTCTTATGCAGTACCTCGTTAGATAAATTTAACATCACAAAAACTATATTTGGATGTTCTAAAATGTCATTGGAAAGGAATTCAGGGGACAAGTGAACTCCTTCGATAATCATATTAGTTCCTTCATAAAGAGCTCTTTTGATCAGAGCTTCAACACCAACTGTTACAATCTTGACTTGTTCACTATACCCTATAATCGTGGAGTTAAACCTTGATGATCTATAATGCTTCGAGAACTTACCTGCTTCGTAAGAACTCTGGTGTAATTCCGGTATTAAATCATTACTCAATATTTTTCTCATAATTTCTCGGATTGAGTCAGTCCCAATCATACTACGAAAGTCTAATCGATGGGCTAAAGTTAGAGCAATTGTCGATTTTCCAATTCCAGTTGTTCCACTAATTAAAATAATAACTGGTTGTTCTAATTCAAGAATCTCCTTAAAAACAAGAAAATTTTCGGCGTACTGTGCACCTTGCGTATCAGCTAAAATCTTATAGATTTTATTATCCATTTCCTGGCTTGATATCTCTGATATGTTCATTTTTCGTAAGTTATTTTTTATATCGTCAGCAATTTTATGCGCTTCGAGAAATGATAACCCTGTTTTTAATAAACTATTGGCAATTAATCCTCTAGAGAATAATATTGAATAATCTTGATCAATAATTGTAATTTTATCCATTCTATTTAACCCTTAAATTCTAGTTATTATAGGAATTGTTACATTTTTAAATAAACTTATTTAAATCATTTTACTTTGAATCTTCTATTCTAAAGTCTTGAAGTAAATCTTATTTTACATTAAATTTATGAAATTGTGAGATAATAGAATAACATTTGATAGTTTTAGAGCTAAATCGAAATACTATAAGAAAATTGATATTATTTAACTTCTTTTCTCAGAAGGTATTTAGAAAAAATATTCATATAAAGGCATTCTTCAGGCGCCATTTCGGGTGTTGATATGGGATGTTCTGTAAATTCAACTTTACTATCCCTAATGATTACGACAGGAGTTCTTTGATCTGCTTCACTCAACAAAAATTGAGCGGCGCTAGCTAAGTCGTCGGCTACAGCTCTTGTAGTAATTTCCATAGGGCGTTTGAAAAGATCGGGATGTCCTATTAAATCCTCTATTGGTTCAAATCCTGCTGTTGCAATAGCGATCCCTATCGTTCCTTTCCTAAGAGGTTGAACCCTTGAATCAGCAATAATTACTCCAAAATCAGATAAGTTGTATTTCCTTTTTAAAATTTCGCGATATTCCCAAACTACTTTCTTTAAATTATTGGGGAGTAATACAACCTTATTAGGTCCAGCATTAGATTGATCTATTCCCGCATTAGCAATTAAGAAATCATTAACTTTCGCCAAAATGACATGAGTCATTCCACCTAAGATCATTGACGCTTCCCTCAATATTAATTCTACATACCTTTCGTCCATGTCGTAAAGTTCAGAAAGATTTTTCGCTTCTTGAGAAATTTGTTTTACATCGGATAAACTAATTACTCTCCCTTGAGAGGTTGCAACAATCTTTTCTGCTATAACGATGATGTCACCTTCTTTTAATGTTTTTTCTTGACCCTCTAATTCTGATATAATTATATCAAGGAGTGGGTCTCGTTTTTTAATCAAAGGAAGTTTCAGTGCAAATAACTCCATTATAATAAAAAGAATTAAACTTATTTGATATAGTTTTTTTAAAATATCGTTGATCATGAATGAAATATATGCAAAGTTTTACAATTTCTTAGAAATTGGTGATAATTATCCTACGATCGTTATGGGCGTATTAAATTTAAGCCCCGAATCTTTCTATCAAGGTTCTGTATACGATAATGCAAAAAAATTAGAATTAGCAATTAAGAATATGATCAATAATGGTGCAGCTATACTAGATCTGGGTGCTAGATCAACTGCCCCTTGGTCGGAAAAGATAACTATTGAGGAAGAAATTAATCGAATGGAATCAGCGATGAATGAAGCATGTAAAATTATCCCGAATAATATCATTTTATCAATTGACACTCAATATAGAAGAGTAGCTCAGAGAGCGTTAGAAATTTCAACCAAATTTAAGAAAAAGATCATCATAAACGATGTAAGTTGCTTAAAAACTGATCCTGATTTAGGTGATTTTATTGTAGAAAATGATCTACCAATAATATTAATGGCTTCAAAGAAAATTCCAGGAGATCTTTTAACAATTGATGAAATACAGCATGAATTTAACAAAACTATTGAACTCATGGAACGTAAAGGTTATGATGGAAAAAAATTTATTTTAGATCCCGGAATTGGAAGGTGGGTTGATAAAAAAGCACCTGAATTTGATTTGAAAATAATTGGAAATTTAACCAAACTCCGATCTCTTAAGAAGCCAATATTAGTAGCAATTTCCAGAAAATCTTTTATAGGAGCAATATTAAATGTTCCAGAACCCGAAAAACGACTAAACGGATCTCTGTCAGCAACAGCGATAGCAGTTTATAAAGGGGCACATATAATTCGTACTCATGATGTAAATCAACAATTAACAGAAATTATAAAAATAGCAGAGCAAATTAGAAAAAGTGAATAGATCCCTTTACTTGTTAAGATTAAAAAACAATAGAAAATAGAGCTCCATTAATTAATTAACATTAAATTTAGGCAATTTTTGTATGAATCGGAAATCTCCAAATCACTTTCATAACTTTGGTTGATCTACTGAAGTAATTCTAAATTTTAAGTGTGAAAAAAATGTGCTAACATTTATAATTGCGCAATACCTTACATTATATGTAAATTGTTAAAATATCACCTAAGTTTCAACTATATTTGATATATTTACCTTTACAATACATATAAGAAGATTAGATTTCTATGCCTAATAATAATCCTAATCAAGACTCTTATGACGCAGATGACATCAAGGTTCTGAAAGGATTAGAAGGAGTACGAAAGCGCCCAGCAATGTATATCGGGGACCAGGGCAAAAAAGGACTCCACCATCTTATTTATGAAGTCCTTGATAATGCTGTAGACGAAGCTATTGGCGGATATGCCAATGAGATCAAGGTTACTCTTTTTAAAGATAATTCTGTATTAATTTACGATAATGGACGTGGTATTCCTATAGATATCCATCCCGAATATAATAAACCTGCCCTTGAAGTAATTATGGAACATTTACATTCTGGAGGTAAGTTTGATAATAAAAGTTATAAAA
>Ga0114922_10003427_pt1 | contig 14786 bp, 20 predicted proteins | sample AartaG_FD_100975 | JGI IMG/M metagenome (GOLD analysis project Ga0114922, IMG submission 100975) | Deep subsurface microbial communities from Aarhus Bay to uncover new lineages of life (NeLLi) - Aarhus_00045 metaG | ecosystem: Environmental > Aquatic > Marine > Oceanic > Sediment | place...
TCTTTTAAGGTATACATATTCAGCACCGCCTTTATGTTAAGTTATTTTAGTCTGGTAATTTTTCGACTTCTTTATCTGTAAATACCCGATGCAGTTTTTCAGCTTGTTTTAGGCATTGCTTATAGACTTTTTCTGCCTGTCTGCTATCTTTATCATAACCAAAACTGTCGGCGAAGTCCTCAAAAGTCGGGTAATGCTCTTTAGTGCTAAAGTAATCACCCTTAACACAAGCTAAAACAGAGTAATCGTCTAAAGGCTTATGCTCTCTTGTGTTGTTTATACTATCCCCAAACTTAAAAGATATACGCTTGCCCCTGTTAGCAATCGTTACCCTGTAAATGTTACGGGTTTCTTTATCGCCTAGAAAGTAATAATCACAAGTTATAAGAGTCTTTGTTATTCTCATTTTATCCACCTCCTTTATAGTTCGATTATAACAAACTTATATACTCTATTGACTTTGTAAAGTAAATAATTTATATGTCTTTTCTTTAGCAAGTTTATTTGTGCCCTGTCTGCTGTTACAATAGCAAGCCCCTCTTTGTTATAGTCTTCTTTATATCTCGGCTTGACTGTTTTAGCATACGCCTGATTATAATTCATTTTAACCAGTGCTCCTTCCTTAGTGTTTGCTCGTAGTCATCTATATCATATCCAAGCCATCGGCCTGGAGTCTTAGACTTTATCTTGTGTAGGTGTTTTTTATCGTAACATTCCCAAATTTTTAAGCCATCGGAAAGTATACCCTTTTCTATAATATCGATATCTCGGAAGCTATGATCCCGAGCAATAATTAAATGGTCTGCATAGTCGCTTGTGTAGTGATATAGACGGCCTCGAACCTTTACTATTATATATTTTTTCTCGGCGTTCATTTTATCACCTTTAAGAAGTTATGTTATACTCTTTATCAAATATTAATTCTATTTCTTTTATTGAGCTAAACCAGCACTGATTATTGACAAATAACATATCATCTAAACTAGCCAAACTTTGAAATTTTGCTAAGCAATACGCCCCATTTCTTTTTAAAATATATATGTTACCTTGATTAGTTTTAATTATTCTAAACCCCATAACCAGTTTGCTTTTCATTTTATCACCTTTAGTATATGACTTTAGGATAGATCTTTTTTATTCTATAACATCTACTTGCCATATAGTCCCATACCGCCTATTATTTGGGATTATGTTGTTTTCATACTCAATTATAATTTTATACCATCTCAAAAATTGCTCTGCTTTATCTAAAGTATTAAAATGTTGACTCCCTCTATAATTCCCGTTTATATCTTCTTTGTCTAGTCTATATTTTAACATTTTAGATTCCCCCTTAAAATATAGTCAATACAACTATCAACAATACTACCAAATAAGCAATACCCACTATAGCGAATAAATTGACTTCGCCTTTGTTGTTTATTCCTAATCTATGCTCTAAATGTTTTACTTTGTCATTATAAACATCATAAACGCTTGAGTCTGTTAATCCTGCTAGTTCTATTCTCTTTAATTGTTTTCTTGCTTTTAACAGTTTCAAGTAAGGTATGTTTTTCATTGTCTTTGCCTCCCTTTCCACTATTAAGTATACCATAAATAAAGGTAAAGTCAAGGGCATCGCCCTGTTATTTTTATGTTGTAAGTGCCTTTATTATAACAACTTAGGAGAAATCTAAAAAATACTTTACCCCTGATAAAATAAAACTTTACCAGATCCAAAGGTTATAAGCCTTGTTTAGTCCATAAATCCTTGTAAGTGGGATAAAGTGGAGTAAAGTGGGAGGGGCATTTTATCAATATCGCCTCCGCTTAAAATACCCGATCCGAAATTATACTTGTATAGTATAAGGTAGTCAACTTTGTTTATTTACATAGACTTATGTCAATTTAGGGTATAGGGTCTTGTTTAGCAAACCCCCTTGAAAGGGTATTTAAACCCCCTATTGTCCCCTTAAAACGCATCTAAATCAATCTAAATGGCTTTAAATCGCCTCAAAACCACCCTCTTAACTTTTTTTAATACTATATAACCAAATATAGATAATAATTGCTTAGGCTTTAAATATGCTTAAATATAGGGGTAAATTTTGGCATAGTATAGACTTTTTTTAGGGTATATTAGATTTTTAATATATTGAGATGTTTATTTGATTAGTTGAATAATTTTGTCGCAAATAATATATATTTTTTACGACTGTTCTATTTTATAAGACAAGTGTTCTATGTTAGAGAACTTTTTTATATTATAGTGTATTTTTTATTTCAGTAAGTAATCATTTTTGTAGATTTAATGAAATACTAATTTATTATTAATATTTATTAAGTTAGTAATTGTATATTTTTATACAGAGAATAGTGTGTATTTATACAATTATATGTAGGTATTTTTACAATTTGACATATATAGGGTTAGATTTGGCACAAGTTGAATATTATGAAGGGGTTAGGTGTGTCAAATTTATTACTACCCAATAGAATATTGGCAGGGTTTGTTTTGGCTTTTTAAAACAAACTATTTTGACCAATAGGGAAAAATTAAAGAGAGGATTTATGTGGCGAATTGTAACTTTAGGAGTCGAATAGTAACTTTTTTAGGGGGAGTAGGGGGGGTTGTTTTTGGCGATTTTAAGTAGGGATTTAAAAAGTTCGGGTGATTTTGTTAGTAAAATGTTTGTAAGTTATTGCAAATAAAGAAGATATAATTTATTCGTAATTATTTAAAAATAAAGTTCATAACTATAATAGACTCTAAGAGATAGGGAAAGGGGGTAAATTTATTTTAAAAATCTTTTTTCGGGTTATAAGTCTATATAAATAAAAGACTTACATTTTGCTCTTACCCTTGACATAATGTATAAAATGTGCTATACTTAAATTAGAGGCACTATGAGTGTGTCTAAACTCCCTATTTTTGATTGATTCAAAGATAGGTGTAAGTATCACAGGGAGTTAGGTTAAATCTAACTCCATTTTTATTTTTAACCAATTAAACATCATAAACTTATGAAAAATCAAGAAAAATATAAATTTGCAGGAGTAGGTCTTGATAGAGGGGAAAAGATTTGGGCAGGTAAAAGATTTAAAGAATATTTGAATCTTTATCCTGAAGCAAGTTATTCAGATTTACAGCTTTTAGAGAGTCTGGTTTATAGAGAAACATTGACTTATAGGTATAAAAAGAAGATAGAACAACTTGATAAAAACAAGAAAATTAATGAAATTGGCACTATAGTTCCTGATAAAATATTAAGTGTTTTAAATGATAATGGTAAAGAAATTTTAACATTAAAAGAGAAGTTAGGATTATTTCAAGAGAAAAAAGAAGATGATCCTTATGAACATTTTAAGACTCTTGAAAAGAAATTTGATATTTGGAAAGAAAACCATGCTGAAGAAAGGGCGGTTGATTGTCCTTTTTGTAGTCAGAAATTCTTTTTAAATATAAGAACAACTGGATTTACAGTAAGTAAATTAAAATTATTTAAGAATAAAGTATTGTGTAATTCAACTCTGTGGAGACTTTATAAAGAAAATAAGATTACAAAGGAAGAATTTGCTGAAATTTTAAATGTGAGTAAAGATTATATTGATTGGCTAAAAGAGAAAATCTACGATAAACCTTCCAAATAGTTCCTTCCTGTTTTTCCATAGATAAATCAAAACTGATATTTGTATTAAGTTGTATGACCGAAACGGGTTCTCTTTTCGAGACCCTAATAAAATTAGGAAATACAACTGTTTTAGTTAAAATAGACTAAAGACAATCTTCTTTTTAAAAAAAGAATTAAAGACTTGTGGTTAGTAGATTACAGTGGTGGTGAAAGACCACATAAATCCGACACTCATTTCCCAAGTCTTTTCAAAGGAAATAAATGTTATTAGAGAAAATAACAGAACAAGAACTTTCATTTATGGAACATTGGAGAACTCCTCGTTGTTTGGCTGAATGTTTATTTTCAGATTTTGATAATTTTGGTAGATTTGATCCTGATAAATTTGGAGAAATTCGACTTCACCAACTCCCAATGCTTTCAAATGAAGCTTTGATAGATTTTGAAACAACTGCTAAATATCATAAACTTTCAAAACAAGAAACTTTTAATTTAAGAAAAAATGTAGGAGATATTCATAATTACGGTGCTCGTTTATTTGGCAAAACTCTTATAAGTTTAAGATTAGACATAGTATTATCAAGTCTTTATGAAAATGGATTAAAAAGTGCTTTTTGGTCAATAGATGAAAAGAGATTAAGAGGGGTTCTTGATTTTGTAAAACAGGCACATGAATATCATCCTATTTTTAGAATTTGGAATTTTTATAATAGTTATAGACCTGAAATTAAAATTTATGGTAGAAAAAATTATTGGTCTTTGAAAGGTGTAAATATTACTCTTAAAGGGAAAAGCCCTGGCGAACAATGGTATCAACTTCATGTTGAAAAATACTGGGGTGATGAAGTTTCCTTTGAGACAGAAGAAGTTTTTAAGAAGAGACGAGATAGCGGAAGTGAACTTGGTTGTATTCAACGATTAGCGGGAATGACCAATTTTACTCGTCATTCTCCATCAGGTAAAACTTTTTTTGACCCTAAAAATAAAGACAAAATAATAAATTATCCTCGCTATGTGAATCCTAATTGGTCTGAAGAGGATTTAGAAGATGCTCTTAAAGAATTTGGTGGAAAAGAAGCTCCCAATTTTAGAGTGTTTGTAGGTGGAGAGATTATTGAAGATGGGGTTTCTGTAATACAAATGGATAGAGTTAAAGATTGTTATATGATCAAAAAAAGAATTAAAAGATTTGAACTTAAAAAAGAACAATTTAAAAATTTTGAAAATTTAGTAGTAGTTGAAAGGCCAAAGAACGCAGAACGAATATTTATTGCTTCTGATATAGGAGAGAGTGCGGGAACTGATATAAGTATTTTTTCGGAAGTGGGAGATAAATATAATTATCTTTATAATATAGTGTTATATAATTTTATTGAAGATGAACAGAAAGAATTTTTTAAATGGTTAGTTGAGAAATTAGAAGCAGAAGTTATTGGATTTGATTGTGGAGATGCTTTGGGAAGAGGGTTAGCAGACTATTTTGAAAAAATTTATTCGGAAGATAATGTAGTTAGATATGCGGGTGCAACTAAAATTAATACTAATCAAATATTAAAAGACAAAAAAGGCAAACCAATATTAAAAGACAATAAACCAGTATATCGTCAAGAATTTATGTCTGAATGGTCTGTTGCTAGGTTACAAGTTCTTTTATATGAAACCAGAATTAATATTCCAATTGATTATAAATTGGATAATCAACTTAATTCTGTAATTTCTTCGACTTCAGGAACGAGAAAAGTATATGCTTGTATTTCAGAAACAGGAGACCATTTATGGAGTGGTTGGCGTGTTTTTGCTATATGTGAATGGCTCAAGCATAGCTTTAACGACACCCCAAAAATGTCTCAAGAACGAGCAATTGGAGTTTGTTCGTGGATTAAAAATAAATGAAAAAAACAAAAATTAAAATTACATTTAAAAAGTGTGCTCGTTTATTGCCTTATCAAAGGAAATGTAAGAATTGTAAACATTATAATCAATGTGCAATTAGGAATAAAAATAAGGAGAAGTAATTATGTCAGTAGATAGTAATCAAATACTAAATTTTTTAATGCATGGAATTTTGCAGAGGATACAAGTTCCTACTGATTTTCATTCAAGAGTAGTTGCGGTAAAAACTATGTTAGAAGACGATATTTCGGGGTTAGTAGATTCTTTAACAGATTTTGCTGTTGATTCTGCTTCTGGAAATTATACTGTAGAAACTGACAATACAAAAGTTACTCAAATTTTAAAGAAGTGGTTAGACAATATTAATGCAGGTTATAAAGGACAAATTCCAAGAGGAATAAACGCTTTAGCAGAAGAATATTTTAAAGAAAGATGGAAGAGTTCTTCATTTCCTATTTTAAAAATAACAGATTGGGAAACAAGGGATGGGCTTTATTTACCTACTAAAATGTTTTTTGTAGATGGAGAAAGTATTCGTGCAAAAGATAAGGATTCAAAAGATAAAACTAAAAATTTATTGAGTTATGACTATTATTTAGGGGCAGGAGAAGATGACCCTCTTGATAAAGGAGTGATAATCACCAAGCCTTATGGAAGATGGTTTGACAAATACCCGAATCCTTATTTAATTAAGCGGGGTGTGTATCATAATTGGAGAATTATTCAATCATTAAAAGATAAACAGACTCAAATTTTAGACCAAGTAATACCTTATTTATTTTTAATTAAAAAAGGTTCAGAAGCATTAGAAAAAGATGGCAAAACTTATACAGATGAACAATTAACAACAATTCAGAATCAAGTTCAATCATTAGTAAGTGAGTTAAATAATTATACAAAATCTGGAAAAACTATTCCTACAAGAACTACTAATTATGATGAAGAATTAAAACATTTTATTCCAGATCTTGAGGCTATTTTCAAAGCATCTTTATTTGTAGTTGCAGAAAAAGGTATTTTAAGTGGGCTTGGTTTTATTGATGTAGTGGAGGCAACTTCTACTTCTCGTCGGGAAAGTATTCTTAATCCGAAGGTTTTTATTGAAGAAACAAAAAAAGGTGTTAAAGATTTCAAAAGACATATCTTAAATGAATTAGTTGCTCGAATAATAGAAGAAAATAGAAAAGCTCACAGAAAATTAATGAGTGAGAGAATTAATTATTATATTGTTTCTGATCCAGTAAAAGCCTTTATGACAGATGACTTTAAAACCCATTTGAGATTACAATGGAAAAATGGGCAACTATCTAATCAGACTTATTGCGAACTTGTGGGAGAAGTTGATTTTCGAACTGAAGTTGCTCGTAGAGAGAAGGAAGCCAAAGATGGAACTGAAATAACTATGTATCCTCATCAGACTCAAAATCTTGAGAAAGATGAAAGTTTTGAAGAAATAAAAAGACAGCAAAAGTTTTATAAAGAAGAAAAGGTAGTAGATAAAAATGGTAAACCTTTACCTCCAGATAAGACCGAGCCTGAAGAGAAAGAAGAATATGATATTGGAAGTTAAAAGGAAGAATTACAAACTGCTCCATATAGAACTATTACAGAACTTCCAGCAAGTATTCGTAAAGTTTTATCTCCAAGTTTGCAGAGTGTCTTCATTCGGGTATTCAATCAGGCTTGGGAAAAATATCATAATGATTCAAGAGCCTTTAGAATTGCTTGGGGAGTTATTAAAAAGTTAGCATATAAGGGTAAAGATGGTAAGTGGCATAGAAAAAACACTAAAGGTAAAAGAACAAATTTAACAAAATCTATGATTGAGAAAATAACAGAAGAGGAGAAATAACAATGCCTACAAATTGGAAGAAAGCATCTTTATCAGAATATAATATTCATAAAGTTGCTGAAGGAATAGATGGGGAAAATTATTATGCTTATGTGCATCCATATGGGCAGGTAATTGTAATGAGAGAAACAATCGCAAATGGAGATATTTTATTTGCTGATGGGAAGTTCGACCTTACTCAAGCATGGACTGATAAAGCAACTTTGAATTATAAGGTAAGAAGTAAAATCTAAGAATAAGAGGAAAATTAAATGGCACTTTTTCGTAAAAAATTAAATATTTTTACAGGGACTTTTGATTATATATTTAAAGGAAATTTAGTTTCTTTTAAAGAAGGAGTTGCTACTGTTGGAGATTTACCTTCTTCAGGAAATGTAGAAGGAGATGCTCGGATAACTAATGATACTGGTCATCTTTATATATGGGATGGTTCTACTTGGCAAGATGAGGGAGATATTATTGATATAAAATGGGATGCATTGGAAGACAAACCTGATTCAACAGTTGAAGATATAGATGATGCTGCAGACAAAAAACATGATAAATTACATGAAATAAATAATACACTTGATCATCTTGGAATAAGTGGTAGTGGAATAGAAGACAATTTTATGGCAATAGATTTAAACGGATTACCTAAAAATTCAGGTAAATCTGCAATCGATTTTGCAAATGCTTCTCATAATCATCTTGAAGAAGATATAACAGACTTAAATCATTACGACTCTGAAGATTTTAATGATGATTTTGGTTTAGCGGATTTAGCTAATTTAGCCACTAAATCTTATAATGATTTAACAGATAAACCAGATTTGTCTGATTTACATTTTCATGATAATAAAGTGGAATTAGACTTGATAACAGATGGAAATCACGATGTTAGATTAGATAATCCCCATGTGATTACTGTAGACCAATTGGATTTGGCAAGTGGGACAGTAGCTTCCGATATTGATGATGCTATCAATCATAAAGATTTAACTAATAATCCCCATACAGTTACCACTGCTCAAGTAGGAGCATATACCCAAACAGAAGTAAATACTTTAGTTAATAATGCCAAATGTATAGAAATTACTTTGAGTGGTAATGCTAATAACTATTTATATGCTAAAAATGCAAGTTATACTATTCTTTCTAGATTTATTTTTAAAGGAACTACTGTTTTAGGAAGTCCTAATAATATTAAAGTATCTGCACATGTCAAGACTGTTTTAAAACCTGGAGATGTCAGAATATATGATTCAACTAATGCTCAAGTTGTTTGTGAAAAAACAGGAATAAATAGTTTAATACCTACTATAGTAGATTTAGGGACATTATCAAATTTACCTTCTGGAGAATCTATATTTGAAATTCAGGCAAAAAGTCCAGAAGAAGAAGTATATATTTCAGGACTAATAATAGAATTTTAAAAGGAGAATAAGCAATGTATAAAGTTAGATTTTATTGTATAGACGGTGCTCATTATGAGTATTTAGAACAAGAAAATATTGATGAAAATGTAACTTGTCCTACTCATCCTGAGTCTGAAATAAAGGATTTTGTAGTTATAGAAGATATGAACGATTTAAAAGATGCTATTGCTGAAAAACATAGTCAAAATACAGATGAGGCTTTAAGAACTGATAAATTTTTAGTAGATGCTAATGGTAAAACACATATAAATACTAATGAATCAGAAGCACTTAGAATAGGAAATGGCGCAGTTGGTATAGATTATAAAATTAAATTTTCTGGCGATAATGGAGATGGAGAAATTATTTGGTTAGAATCTAAAAATAAATTTAAAATCGATTGTGGACTTGACCTTACAGGTTGTTATTCTGTAGACAATATAAAAGAATATACGCTTGATGAAGGAGTTACCATTGAAGGAATATTATTAAAAGATAATGATTTAATTTTAAGTGGAAGTGGTGCGGTATTAACAGATGGAATTAATTCTGCAACTGTATCGGAAATTAAGGAGGCAATAGATAAAAAACACGAACATTCAAATAAAACCGAACTCGATTTGATAACTGATGGAGACCATGATGTAAGGACTGACAATCCTCATAATGTTACACCAGCTCAACTTGGCAATGGGATGACTTATGTAGAAGATGAAACAATATCAACTACTACCGATTCCGCTTGGCAAGAAAAATATAGTATGGAATTTACACCTTCTGCTACTGGAGATTATTTATTAGAGTGGTCTTTAGAAATTGCAAACAGTAAAGTTGGTTCAGCTACTCTTGTTCAGGTTGAATTAGATGATACAACTCAAATCAATCGTGTATATCATGAAGCTGGTATTGCTAATGAATATAGTAATTTTTCTGGATTTAAAAAAATAAATTTTGCAGATACTAATTTACACACAATAGATGTAGATTTTAAAGCTGATGGAGATACCGCAATGATTTGTAGAGTTAGATTATCTATGAGAAAAATATAATCGGAGGTAAATAAATGTTATATGAATATACTGACATAACAATAGCACCAGATTTAGACCAAATACATTTAGATGTTATTGCTTCAGAAATGACAGACAAAACTATAGAATGGTGTCGTTGGGATGAACTTACAGATATATTAAAAATAACCTTTACTAACACCTTAATAGCAGGTGATAAGACGATTTTGGATGCAATAGTAGTAGATAATTCGTAATATAAAGAAATAAGGAAATAAATAATGGCAAGATTAAATATAGGAAACTTAGTAAAAATATCTCCTCATGGATTTGTGGATAATTTTGAAACTGGTTGGTTTATTGATAATTCGCCATTTACTTCCTTATTTACTGATAATTTTGAAAATAATTGGTTTATAGATAATATTTTTACATTACTATTTTTAGAAAATTTTGAGGATATAAGTTGGGATTAAAAATAAACTAGGAGCATAATATGGCAAAATCAAATTGGGATATAAGCGGAACTGGAGGACAATCTATTATTGATGTAGAAGGTTCAAAAAGATGTCAAATAACTGGTATTAAACTTATGCTTTGGAATGGAAGAAACGATTTAATTAATTCTGAAGTAATAGTTAGTATAAGACCTTATGTTAATAATAATAGTGGTTACCAACGAGGAGGAGCAGTGCTACGCAGTGATACTAGTGGTTTTAATTATTATTTGCTTACAAGCTACGCATATACTGCTTTCAGATCTTATTTAATTTATCGTGTAGTTGATGGTGTTTCTACTTTATTATCTACAGTAAATTCTTATCACTCATATACTGATTTTGTCAAAACGAGATTTAGAATAGATGGGTATCAATTATCAATAGAAGAATATGTAGATGGGATTTGGAATTTAAAATCTACTGTAGAAGACACAGTTCATACTTTAGTATCTGGATATTCTGGTTTAAAAGGACATTCTCATACTGTATCTTATTCTTGTCTATTTGATAATGTAGAAATATCAGAGAGAGTATAATGGAAAGAATTTACTGCGAACTACATAACTTAGAAATTGTTATTTACAATAGAGATGAAGAAAATTTATTTATAGACGATAATAAAAGAGAAGTCGCTATTTTTTGTAATGAAGATGGGACTAAATATCTAAAAAGATATATTGTGGATAGATGTGATGAAAATTGTTTAACAATAAAACAAATTTTAGAGGAAGAATAATTGATTACTCAAATAAAAGTTGGAAAAAATTATATAAATATATCTGTAGCTATAACCAATAATACTGGAGTTCCTATAGACCCTACTATGGCAGAAGCTTGGTTTTATAAAGTTTCTCAAGTAGATGGTTCTCTTTCTTTAGATACAAATATTGATACTAATGGTAAAGTTACTCTAATCAAACAAGACAATCAAACTGGTTTTTATGGAGTATCAATTCCAACTTCAACTTTATCAGAAGCAGAATATGTAGTTTTATATAAAATAACTGCTGAATTATCAGAAAGTATAACAGTAGAATATTTAAGTATTGATTTATCTAAAAAGAAAATAGAAGATAATTTAGATACTAAAATATCAGAAATTAAATCCGAGACAGATAAAATACAAGTTATAGATAGTAATATAGATTTAATTAAAATAGAAACTAATAAGATTAAATATATTTTAGGACTTAATCAAGAAAATTTTAGAATATTATCGCCATTTTATGATGAAAATCATAATTTAATTTCGGCTATTATAAAATTATATCCAACTAAAAACGATACAGATAACGATATAAATTCATTTGCAGAATATATTATGACTTCAGTTTACAATGAAGCAAATGAAATGACTTCTTATAAAATGGTGAAAAATTAATGTCAGGAATAACTAAAATTACAAAGGGTATGATTTCTCCATTAGGAGGAGCAGATATTACCGTAATTAAAAAAATAATATATCCTATTACGGCAACTATAAGTAAAAAAAGTTTAAAAATAAATGTTTTACCTATTACAAAAAATATCCATCTAAATATATTAAGGAGTCAAAATGAATGAAATTACTGATATAATAAGAGGAGATTCTGTTACTTTTGAATGTAATATTGAAGAAAATATTACGGATTGGAAAATAAGATGTGAAATTTATAATACATCGACAAGTATAAAAAAAGCGACAGCTAATTCAGGTGGTGCAGATGACCAAATAAAAATAACAAGTGCTATTGATGGAAAATTTTTAATTATTATTAATAAAAGGGAAACTAAAGATTTAGATGTTCATAGTAATATTGAAATAGAAGTAGAAACTCCAGATAATAAAATTTACACTGTATATCAAAATAAGATAATTTTTAATTCTCAACGTATAGATTGGGAAACACCATAAAATTTCTTGAGGAGGAATAAAATGTCAGAAAGATTAACAAGTATCGGAATGGAAAGGTTTTTGAAAGACTTTTCAGAAAATGCTCAAATCAAAATTTTAGAAGAGGGATCTTCAGAAAAAAATGAAATTATACAAATAGCTAAACATAGAGGTATTAATTTAAAAGATAATGCAGATTTGTCTGGATTAAAATGTATTTATGCCTTTGCTGACAAAAAAAATAAGAATGGAGTAATTTTACCTGAATACGAATTATTAAAAGCCCTCCCAAGCATGATCGGAAAACCTATTAATATTGCTCACAATCGCCGATATGTCGTCGGGCACATACTAGATTATCGCTATATACAAGAAGGTAAAAAAGTTATAATGTATGGAGCAGTTTATCGTTCAAATTTTGCTAATGAATGGAAACAAGTAAAAAAAGATTTTAAAGATAAGAAGCTCAATGTGTCTTTTGAAATTTGGTCGCCAGAAGATAAGAGAAAATATAATGATGATGGAAGTTATGAATTATTACATCAAGAAATTGCAGGTTGTGCTATTTTGTTTAGAGATGACAGTCCTGCATTTCCAGGTGCCCATGTATTGTCTCTCGCTAAAAATATAGTAAATAGTGAAAGAAATCTCGTATATGCAAGCAAGTATCGTGAGGAGGAAATTATCGTGGCAGAAGACTATTTTATGAAGGATGTTAAGGAAAATTTTAAAAGAGTTCAGGAAGAGAGAAAAGTTAAAGAACAAAAGAAAGTCGAACCTAAAGTTGAGGATAAGAAACCAATAGAAGAACCTAAAAAGGAAGAACCAAAACCTGAAGAAAAGAAACCAGAACCTCAATCTGGAAAAATAAAATGTTCAAATTGTGGTGAACAATTAGATTATAATGGAATAGATGTTAGAGTTAAATGCACAAAATGTTTCGCTATACTTAATAAGGAAGGCACAATGCAATATCCTCCTCAAATAATGAATTTTAAAATGTTATGTCCTGCTTGTAAAGTAGGTAATTGGTTAATTCTTTCAAAAACAGATAAAGAGGCAAAACTTAGATGTGAAAACTGTGCTAAAGAATATAGAATAGAATTTACCCAAGAAGACCCACAAGCAAAGAAAATATTGAGCAAATTAAATATAGTTAGAAAGGATATTGTTTATTGTTATCAATGTGGTCATTCTATTGATTTTGTTGGATTAAGCACTATTAAGAATAGAACAATTAAATGTCCCAAATGTGGTATTGAGTTTGAGTATGATATTGAAAGTAAACAACAGAAAAAAGTAAGTAAGATAGAAGAAATTAAGATAGATAAAATTGAAAAATCTGCAAAGATTGAAAAAGGAGGCAAAGAAATGGATTATAAGTTAGAGACAAGTAAGTATCATCGTTATATTGATGTTGAAAAGTTTGAAGATTTTGAGAAATCTCTTTCTGAAGATTATGATAAAGATATGGAAAAAGCTGCAAGACTAACTACCGAACAGAGAAATGCTTTACCCGATTCAGACTTTGCAGTTGTAGTTAGAGTTAAAGATAAGAGAACTGGTAAAATGAGGAAAATTAGAATGTATCCTATTAATGATAAGGCACATGTTAGAAATGCTTTGGCAAGACTAGGGCAGCCTAAACCTCAAGCTACTCTCAAGAGATTAGGTGTTTCTATTGAATCTGTTAGAGCGAAGATTTTGGCAAGAGCTAGAAAACTTGGTATGACAGAATTATTAGAACGCTATAAGAAAGCAACTAAAAAGGTAGAACCTAAAAAGGCTGAAAAATTTAATTGTAGTTGTGTAAAATGTGGTTATAAAGTTACTACTGATGAACATTGTGTTAATCTGAAATGTCCTAAATGTGGTGGACAAATGAGGAGAGCTGATAGACCTGGAGATGGTAAGCCTGAAGATAAGAAAAAAGCAGAAGCTAAATTAGCTGAAGCTCAAAAGAAAGATGTTGCACTTTATGCTTTGGAAGATAAGTTGGCTAAATATGTGAAGGGTATTAGAAAGTTAGCTTCTAAAATTCGTTCTGTAAATAAAGAGGTAACAATTGCTAAAACTGAAAAAAATACAAAAATTAAGTTCTATATGGAAAATGCCAAGACTATTCTAAAAAGAAGAGAAGAACTTGGCGAAACAGAACTTACAGATGAACAAATTATGAATGATAAAGATTTTGAAATAGCAAAGTTAAAGAAAGAAGTAGATAAAAAGAATACATCAAAAATAGCAACTGCATCAGAAAAAGCTGGAAATAAACCTAAAGATAAGGAATTTTATGTTGAAAAACGGAAGAAAATTGATGCTATTGCTTTTAAAGAAACAGAAACAAGAATTTAAGCCCAAATGGGCAAAGATAATTATCCAAAAAGATATTTAGGAAACAAATATTATAAGAAGGAGGAAATTATAAAATGGATTATTTAAAAATGAGTTTGGAAGTTGCAAAAACGATAGGTCAGCCTTTAGATATTAATCATCCAGTTCCTGTAACTCTAGAATTAATTTGCAATACAGGCACAGCAGAACCTGGAGAGAGAGTTCGTTATTTCAGTAATTTAGATGCAGAGGTTGATGAGATTTATACTATTGCTAGTGATGGTAGCCTTCATCCTTATAAAGTTAGTCCTATTCA
>Ga0114922_10003428_pt1 | contig 14786 bp, 11 predicted proteins | sample AartaG_FD_100975 | JGI IMG/M metagenome (GOLD analysis project Ga0114922, IMG submission 100975) | Deep subsurface microbial communities from Aarhus Bay to uncover new lineages of life (NeLLi) - Aarhus_00045 metaG | ecosystem: Environmental > Aquatic > Marine > Oceanic > Sediment | place...
TAGATATAAAAATTCCTCCTCCTAATATTGCTCCAACCATTCCACCTAATGCCCCTCCAAATAATCCACCAGAAACAGTGCCTACCAAACCACCTAAACCAGGAAGGATGAGTAATGCTAATATTCCTCCGAAACTCCCACTTAAAAAACCGGCCAATGCCCCCTTTCCTGCTCCTTTAACAATCAATCCGGCGATAAAACCGGCAAGAAGCGGACCGAACAAAGGAACAAAACCTAAAATAGACATGGCTATAATTCCCACTAATACTCCCCAAAACATAGTGTGACCTCCTTTTTTATCTCCCCTCTCGAGAAAAGCTTTCTATTTTCTACTTTTAAGACTAATTCGACAAAGGTTTTAAAAAATCCTTCTTTTTAAAAGAAAATGTTTTTTACAAGATGCGAGTTGCAGGATTATTTAGTCTTCCGGTCTTCGAGTCTACCAGTCACCATGTCAAATATGCATACAAGAGAGGAAGTTCAGACTTCTTAAAATAGTCGTTGGTGAATAGTAAATAGTATTTAGAGGGAAAGGGAAGATAGATTCCCACTGCAGTTTACACTCACACCCACTTTCGTGAGTGTAAACTGCAGTGGGTGCGGGAATGACATAGGGGGGAAATAACATAAGTCTAAGCAGAAAGAGGATAGAAAAATTTACTCTTATGCTGATTTAATTTTCTTTGCTACGACTTCAGCACATTTAATAATGGGATAAGCAGTCGGTGGAGCAGTAAGTAAAGGATGTGTACCTATTTGAGTGGTTAAAATAGAACTTACAGTCATTTTATTTTGAATCGCCAGCCCAATTATATTAATTAGCTCTCCTGTACTTTTACTACCAATAACTTTTCCACCGAGAATTATGCCCGAATCTCGGGCAACAATTAATTTTACCATTTGTTTATGAGTAGGTGCAAGAGTTCCTGGATGCTTATCGATTCCATCAAAAGTGCCGATAACCACATCACACCCTTCTTTTTTAGCCATTGATTCAGTTAATCCTGCTGCACCAAAGGCTGTCTCCCCTATTGCTGTGGAGAAAATAGCAATAGTTCCCTCAAAGGTTTTTACAGAACGGAGTTTATATAAATTCATACCAGCTATTCTTGCTTCTGCACAGGCAGTAGATGCCAACATAACTGCACTTGGTTTTCTTGTAATGAAATCCTTTTTTTCTGCACAATCTCCTACTGCAAATATATCCGGATTTTCCGTTCTCATATACCCATCTACTTTAATATATTTTTCTTCACTTACCTTAAGCCCCGACTTCTGAGCTAATCCTGTATTAGGACGATAACCCATTGCTAAAATAACTGCTTCTGCTTCAATTTTTTCTCCATTTTCTAATAATACTTCTGTAACTTTTTTATTGCCTATTATCTCCTTGACGCCTTCGCCACTTTTTATTTTTACTCCTCTTGTTTTAAGAGCCTCTTCGGCCTGAACGGCTATTTTTTCATCGAAAATTAAACCTAATATATGAGGTAATATTTCTACAAGTGTTACTTCTTTCCCTAATTTATTAAGTTCATCTGACATCTCAACTCCAATGAATCCTGCACCAACAACTACTATCTTTTTGCAATCTTTAATTTTTTGAAAAACCTTATCAAGCTGTATTTTGTCTTTACTTATAGTAAAAACATTTTCTAAATTTGTCCCTTTAAGCCAACCAGGTATAATGGGAGTTGAGCCTGTTGCGACTATAACCTTTTCAAAACTAATTTCTGTTCCTTTGGCAGTACTACAAACTTTTTCATTTTGGTCTATAGATATTACCTCATCGACTTCAATTTTTATACCCTTACTAGTTAAAACAGCATCTGGTATAACATTTTTGTCTGAGCTTCCTAATGAACCAAAAATATAGGGAATTCCACAAGGAACCATAACTTTTTCTTCTTTTCTTATAACCAAAAACTCTTTTTCCGGATAATTAGACTTTCCAGTTAATGCTGTAACAATACCTGCTGCACTTCCTCCGATTATTAATACATCTGTTTTTTTCATATAATTAATACCTCCTTAAATTTTGCTACTAATTTGAGATATTAGCATAATTTTAGGTAATGGTCAAACAATTTAATCTTATTGTCTATGTAAACTCTTTTTATTAATAATTTAAAAAACCAAAATTTTTTAAAATGATATTCTAGTCATTTAGGAAGATATCGGGAATCTGGATTTATCAATCCCCTTACAAAAAGTTAGAAAAAGTTAACGAATTATTGAGTTAGCACATTCCCTTCCCGAACATTTTTCATATTTAAAACCTTAAAAAGACAAAAAATACCCACTCACTTCACTCTTACTATAGAGAAAGAATAGTAAAGAGATCGTTAACTCTTTTTATTTATAAGTTAATTATTGAGTAAATATTTTTTAATCTTAAGATTTGGTATTTTTTAACAATATCTGCTAATGATTTCTACTTTTTATATTTAAATGAAATATCTAATTTTGTCCTAAAAGTTAGCCTGCCATCTTTCTCTACTTTGATATCTAGTTTATTTACTTCGGCTATTCTAAGTTCCTTAATCGATTTAGAAGCAGTCTCTACTGCACCTCTTGCTGCGTCCTCCCATGATTTTTCACTGGTACCTATAATTTCGATAATTTTATATACACTTCCCATTTCGCACCTCCTATAAAATATTAATTTTTGTTCACTTTGTCAAATATTTTAACAACGATTAATCTTGCTTATCTGTATCAATACAAAAATACATTAGATAAGAAAAAATAAAAAGAAAAAGTTTTAAGTTTTTAGTTATTGGTTGGAAATAGAGATTGCCGCGCTTTCTTCGAAATCTCGCAATGACAGAGAGATGGATTCCCGCTTATTTTATCTTATCTTTATGCACTCCTCCCATCATCATACCCAACTCCTCAACACTAACTTCGTTTCGTTTTACCACTCCCATAATTTTGCCCTCGTAGATAACTGCAATACGGTCAGAGAGTGATAAAATCTCATCCAGGTCATCAGAAATGAGAAGAGTTGCTGTTTTTAATTTTGTTCTTTGTTCAATTAATTGACGATGAACATATTCCGTAGCGCTGACATCCAAGCCGCGCGTAGGCTGAGCGGCTACCAGAACACCGGGTTTTCGGGAAAGTTCTCGTGCTAAAATTAATTTCTGGATATTTCCACCGGATAAGCTTTTTAAGGAAGTATAACGGGAAGGAGTTCTAATATCAAAGTCACTTATCAATTGCTCGCTCTCTTGGGCAATGTTTTTGAAATTCATAAATATTCCATCAGAATAAGGTTTATGTATATGATCTTTAAGAATAAGGTTTTCCTCTACGGTAAATTTTTGTATCGTACCATCTTGCATTCGTTCTTCGGGAATATAAGAGAGGCCACATTCGAGAAGCTGGAAAGGAGACCAATTGGTAACCTCAGTCCCTTTTATAAAAACTTTGCCTTTTTTGGGTTTACGCAAACCGGCGATGACTTCTGCAAGTTCACGCTGGCCATTTCCCGAGACCCCGGCAATTCCCAGAATCTCACCGAAGTACACTTCAAAGTCAACCCCCCGCAGGGCAGGACGCCCTTCATCTCCCTGGACCCGAACTCCCTTTAAAGTAAGACCTGCACTCCCAAGTTCAACTGAAGGATGTTCAACCTGTAAAAGAACTTCTCTCCCCACCATAAGGCGGGCAAGTTTCTTTTTTGTTGCTTCAGCAGCGGAAATAGTTTTCACTACATGACCATCACGCAGTATGGTTATGCGATTACTCAAGCTCAGAACTTCATGAAGTTTATGGCTAATAAAAATAACAGCGTACCCTCTATTTAGCATACTCCGCAGGACATGAAAGAGTTCTTCCACCTCCTGCGGAGTAAGAACAGCCGTCGGTTCATCCAGGATTAGGAGAGAAGCTCCGCGGTATAGGATTTTTATTATTTCTACTCGCTGCTGCTCTCCTACGGAGAGTTGCCATACTTTTGCCTTTGGGTCAACATATAGACCATGAACTTTGGAAAGCTCTTTAATACGTTTTGAGACAACATCAAGGTCAAGAAGAAATTTTCTTGAGGAAGGAAGCCCTAAAGCAACATTTTCTGCTACGGTAAGGGTAGGTACAAGCATAAAATGTTGGTGCACCATCCCAATCCCCAGTCGAATTGCATCCAGCGGAGAACGAATGTTAACCAATTTTCCGTTAACGTAAACTTCACCTTTATCCTGGTGATATATACCATAAAGAATTTTCATCAGGGTACTCTTTCCGGCTCCGTTTTCACCAAGCAATGTATGAACTTCCCCGGCATGGATATCAAAATCAATTCGGTCATTCGCCAGAACACCCGGAAACTGCTTAACTATTCCCCGCATCTCTACTTTTTCAACCTTGGTTAAATTTGTTATTTTAGATGTATCTCTTTTCATATTAAAATGAGAGTCGGAATCCAATGAGTGAACTCCTAATTTTTCTTTACTTTTCTAATTTGACCTCAATACTTCCCTTAATTAAATCCTCAATAGTTTTACTTTTGCTTACAAGTACTTGGTCATTTAGGATAATTTTGAAATCACCGTTAGCCAAATTAAGTGTAAAGATTTTATCTCCTTTCTCTCCATTCTTAATCATTTCAATTATTGGTCCGGGTGCAACTACTTAAACAACGCCTACACTGAAAACTACATTCTTGGGGCAAAGAAGAGTTGAACGCCCCGGACAAGTACTTAAAATTCGATATTGATTTTTCCTTCGATAATATCCTGGGTCGTCTTTCCTACAAGTGCCTCCTGGTTCACGACGACCTTGAGACCTCCATTAGCCAGGGTGAGTACGTAAATTTTTCCACCCATCGTCCCCTCTTTAACCAGCTGAATCATCGGCTTAAGAGCCACGGTCCAGTCGTAGACCTGGTTGGCAACAACAATCTCAGGAGCAAGTGATGTTTGGTCAGCCTGTGTCCCGAACCAGAGCACTCCGCGCTGGCGCGCTACCCCGATGGCTCCAACAACCATTTGGGCTGTCCCGGTGAGGACGTCAGCTCCAACATTGATGTGCGTCTGTGCAGCCTCAGAAGCGAGGGCGACATCGCTGAAAGAACCAGTCCAGTTGACGTTCACTTGAGCATCCGGGTTAGTTGCCAACACCCCAACCTTGAATCCATCGACATACAGCTTAGCATCACCGGTCTCAATCGGGCCAATCACCCCGATGATCCCAGTCTGGGAGAGTTTTGCTGCCAGGACTCCACTTACGTAGCCTCCTTCCTCAGAGCGCGCCTCGTAAGCAAATATATTAGTGATCCCCTGATCGGAGAAGGTATTTACCGAAGTTCCCCAGGCGAAGCTTGTGTTGGGAAAATCGGGGGCAATTTCCACCAGGGAGCTTCCGTACTGTGAACCATGGGCAATTACCAGATCATAGCCCTCACTGGCATAATCCCGAATAGCAGCAGCAGCGTCTGCTACTACAAACATACTCTCTGAATAAACAAACTCAAAATTCTCCTTGCCCATCTCTTCTTGAATGGTAAGCAGGCCATCGTACATGCTCTGGCTGAAGGCCAGATCACTGATGGAACTTGGCATGATAACCGCTACTCGAAAGGCTTTCGCATTTGCTCCGAACCCAAGAGACAAAACAAGAATACTTACCAGAATAATTATTAATATATTTTTTTTACACTTCATTATTTTATCCTCCTATCTTTTTATACTATAATACAAAATACAGAAAAACATTTTTCTTCTAAAGCTTTTTATTTTATTTACCACCTCCTTTTTTATTATTCTCCCCGCTCAAATGGTTTGTTTAATGCTTTAGGCGGGCGTACGTAGCGTTTAGCCATAGCGGCGAGTACCACGATAGTGACAATATAAGGTAACATCAAAGTAAAATCAGAGGGAACATTAATCCCTTTTACTTGAATCCATATTTGAATAGCATTTACAGTGCTGAAAAGAAGTGCACCGCTGAGAACACTTAAAGGACGCCATGCTCCAAAATATACCAGGGCAACGGCAATAAAGCCCATCCCATTAGTTAAATTTTGCTGAAATACATTAAGCAGTGCAATAGAAAGAGATGCACCGGCAATCCCCGAGAGCATTCCACCTAATATTACCGTAAAATAACGAATACGCACAATATTCACCCCTAATGAATCGGCTGCTTCCGGGTGCTGCCCTACAGCTCGAATACTAAGCCCTAAAGGGGTTTTATTTAATATAAACCAGGAGATAGGAACCAGGGCAAATGCACCGTATACCAGGATGTTTTGTTGAAAGAAGATTTCGCCCACAACCGGGATATTGGAAAGCAAAGGGATAAACAAAATAGGGAAGCCACTTACTGCTTGAACTGTCCCTACCATAGTTCTAAATAAAAGACTGCTTAATCCAAGACCGAATATATAAACTCCGATCCCGCTGATCCCCTGCTCGGCTTTTAAGGTAACATTAATAAAAGCAATCAAAAGCCCAAATATCGCTCCAACCACTATTGCCACTAATAAACCAAGCCAAAGATTACCGGTTTTAAGAACTGTATAGAAGGCGCTAAAAGCCCCCATAAGCATAACGCCATCTACCCCAAGATTTAGGACGCCGCTCAACTGCCCTATCGTTTCCCCAATGGAAGCATAGAGATATGGTGTGGCAAGGCGAATTGCAGATTTCGCTATCCCGATAATAATTGCTTCCATTATTTGTTCTCCTTTTTATCTTTATTTTTGGAATTATTTTTCGCTTTTGAAGTTCGCTCCATCCGCCGAGTTTGACTGCGACGCAGATACTCACTTCCTACTACAAAGAGTACGATCAGGCCGTTTAAAGCGCCAATCAATGCAGAAGGCACTTGTACTACTCTTTGCATTTTATTTGCCCCGGTAAGAAGTGCGCCCAGTAACAGGGAAGCCGGGATTGTCCCAATAGGATGAAGCTGGCCAAATAAAGCAGCCACAATCCCGTTAAAGCCTGCACTGCCGGTAAAACCGGATACAGAGCCATCGGTAAATATCCGGTGATGAACTCCTAACACTTCAATTGCTCCGCCTAACCCTACTAAAGCTCCACTCAAGACAAAAGCAAGGACCATATATTTCTGTACATTAATTCCGGACGCTCGTGAGGCTTGTATATTCTGTCCTATCATACGAATACGAAACCCTATTGTCGTCCGCCAGAGAAAAATATATACCAGAATAGCAAAAACAACTGCAACTATTATTCCAAAATGCAGGCGGGTAGGAATAAGGCGGGGAAGGTCAACTGCTTGAGTTAAACGGGCAGTCTGGGGGATAAAGGAGCCAAGCTCTATCTGGAGCGGGTCCATTATCGGTCCACTAAGAAGATAATTCATCCCATAAGCCGCAATATAATTCAGCATAATGGTGCTCAGGATTTCGTTTACATTAAAATAGGCTTTAAGAAATCCGGCAATTCCTGCCCATATTGCTCCGCTTAAGAGCCCGACAAGCAAAGCAATTATAATCAGTATCCAGCCTGGTAAATTTGGAAAGTTAAGGCAAAATATGGTTGCAGAGAGAGCCCCGGCTACAAGCTGGCCCTCCCCTCCGATGTTTAATACACCGGCACGAAAGGCAATGCAGATTCCCAGCCCTACAAAAAGCAAGGGAGTTGCCTTGACTACCGTATCTGCTATAGCATTCATACTCCCAAACGCACCCTTGAGTAGGGCTTGGTAAGCAACCAGAGGGTTTACTCCGAGAATGGCAATCATTATTGCCCCAATCAGCAAGGCAAGTAAGAATGCCGCTATGGGGATAAAATTCATTAATATTTCCCGGACATTCCTATATTTCATTTTACCACCTTTATACTTTTACTTACCAATTGCGGTATGCACTAATTAAGATAGTGTAGACAGGCGAGAACTTGTCATGCGTTTCGTTTTTTTTATATTCGATAAAAGTTTGAGAAAGTCCTGCTTTTTTAAAGAAAAAGTTATTATTTTTTCATAATTAATTTTTCAGCTTAATAATCAACATTTTAGGGTTCGCTATCAATCTAAATCTTTAATTTTTCCCTCTTACCTCTTACCCTTTTTCTTTCGCAATTTCCCCTCTTCTAACAAAGTGCATGGTTATAAAGGAAAGTATAAAGAAGAAAGAAGCAAAGACCATAAGAGAAGGATAACCGAACAGGTCGATAGATATCCCCGAAAGGGGAGGAGCGATAATATTGGCTGCCTGCGAAAAAAAATAATAAAGCCCGGTATATCCCCCCACCTTCTTTAAGGTAGTCATATCTACTACCATGGGGAGGGAATTAACATTAATCAAAGCCCATCCAAAACCACCTATTAGAAAGAGGATAGCAATGTAGATAAAATTTCGGAATAACATGCTGGCAATCATTATCACGGTAATAATTAAAAGTCCTGCCCTTATTGTTTTATTCCTCCCTCTTTTCGCCCCGATATATCCGGTTACCAGAGCGCTCACCATAAAGGACAAAGAAAATACTCCCAATACAAGTGCACCGGTACTTTCTTTTATCCCCAAATAAAATTTAGCATAACTGGTAAAGAAGGTCTCAATACTGTTAAAACCGACAAACCAAAAGAAGATAGAAAAAAGGATAAAAAACAGGCTTCTATCCCCTGAAAAGATATCTTTAATGTTTTCATAAAAAGCAGAGAGCGATCCCCGGAAAGAGACTGCTGATTTTTTACCTTCCCTGTCTTCCTCTTCAATAAGAGGTCTATCTTCTTTAATGGTAAATACTACAATTAAACTAGCCAGCAACATTAATAATCCACCGGCAATGAAAGGATAGGAAATATTACTGTCATAAAGAGGTTTTCCGGCAAAAAAAACAAGCAGTGCGCCCAAACCTCCCATAAAATTAATAATTCCATTTGCCTGGCTTCTAAAATGTGAAGGGGTAATATCCGGCATTAAGGCTACTACCGGGGTCCTGAAAAGTGCCATGGATAAATTCATCAAGATAATGGTGAACATCATTAAGGCTAAATTTTCAAACAGCCGGGCATAAGGAATTAAGAAGAAAAATAACATTGCAAGGGGAGCACCGGCTAATATATAAGGTCTCCTTCTGCCTAATCGTGTCCTGGTTCTATCGCTTAATGACCCCAAAAAAGGGAGAAGAAGGATGGCAAAGATGTTATCAACAGTCATTATAATTCCAATAACAAAAGAAGTTAATTGAAAAGATTTCAAAAAAATGGGAACATAGGCATTATACATAGCCCAGATGATAGAGACCCCAAAAAATCCAAAGCCAAGAATAAAGATTTTCTTTTTATTAAAAATAACTTTCTCTTCCATACAATCCTCCTTATTCTTTCTCGACGGATTCTATCTTCTTATTCCAATTTTTTTAGTTTAATTTTTTTGCATCCTTCATTTTTTTCTTCTCTTGTCGATTCTTCTGTCCTGGCCATTTCTTCGTTCAGGTGCTTTGTAATTTGGGTCATTTGATTTTCTGCGGTTTTCCTCTGATCTTCTTTCTTTTTCGGAACGGCGCTCTTCTTTCTTTTCCATAGGGTTTTTTCCTCCTTTAATTGATTAAATAATTAAATATAGTTTACAATCCGGGTTAGTAATCTGCTCGTAGATACTTGTACTGACTCACTACATCTACCTTTTAAAGTTAATTAATGAATATTTTTGAAATACTAATATTAAAATACGACAAGTATAGGAAAAAATCCTTCTTTTTTGAGAGAAAAGTTTTCAGTTTTTGATTTTCGGTTTAAATTGGAGGATATGAGATGAGGATGTAAATTTTAAGGGTTTACAATCGGCTGATTGGTAAATTAAATTTTGGAGGAGAGAAGATAGATTCCCACTGCAGTTTACACTCACACCCACTTTCGTGAGTGTAAACTGCAGTGGGTGCAGGAATGACATAAGGAGGAACAGGGATAACAAAAAGGGGAAACAAGAATGACATATGGGGGAACGGGATGACATATCATTAATAAATACAGATACAAGATAATTTAGTTATCCGCTAGGCAGTAGTGCATGTCTTGAGGTTAACCCATTTTCTGCTTCTGGCACTGCTGATGAGTGCTTCGATTACCTGCATATTCGCCACAGCATCTTCCAGCGGTACCGGGACATCTCTATCTTCCAGTACTGCCCGGGAAAACAGGTCTCCCTGAATCGTATACTGATTGCAAACTTCCAGCACAACTTCTTCAATCCTGTTACCATCTCCGTACCATACTTTGCACGGCCGGTCAGACGGAGCATTGAAAGGTATTTCGATTTCAATCCGCCCTTTGGTGCCAAAGATGTTCACCCGCTGATAAGGCACCAGCTGGGTCGCACAGGTAAATGTGGAAGTACCACGGCTAAACTCCAAAATACCGGAAGTTAGACGATCAACTTTCATATTTGGGTCTTCTTCTATAATACCGCAGGCCCGCCAGGGCTCAGCCCCATAGATGAACCGCGAAAGTGAAATACAGTAACAACCGATATCCATCAGTCCCCCGCCGCCAATATCAGCTTTGTTGCGAATGTTATCAGGGTTGGCATTGTAATAGGAGAAAAATGATTGAATCGTCCGCAATTCACCGATTTTCCCTTGGGTAACCTTTTGCTTTGCCCACTGCCACTGCGGATGATGCCGATACATAAATGCTTCCATGACTTTTAGCCGGGGAAATTTCTTAGCAGCATCCAGTAATACTTGAGCTTCGTCTGCACTTAAGCCAATGGGTTTTTCGCATAAAACGTGTTTATCGGCATTCAATGCTTTGATGGTCCATGGTATATGCAGATGGTTGGGAAGCGGAATGTAAACAGCATCGATATCGGGATCGGCCAGCAGTTCCTCATATGAACCATAAGCCTTCTCTATACCTAACTGACCGGCTGCTGCCTGTGCCTTTTTCAATTGGCGTGAAGCAATGGCTGTAACCGTGCAATGCTCGCCCAATTGCATAGCGGGAATCACCGTTTTAGTACCAATTCTGGCGGTGCTCAGAACACCCCATCTAATCTTACTCATTTGATCACCTTCTATTAATTAAAATATCTTTCCATATATGATGAACTGTTCATTTTCCTTCTTTTTTCTTTTTCTTTTCTTCATACATATTCTCATCAGCTATTTTGATTAGTTTCTCTATGGATAGAGGATTGGATGGATTATAATGGGAAAGACCGATACTAAAATCTATTTTATAAGGTTTAGCCAGTTTCTGATTTAACTTTTCTAAATTTTTGCTTAACCTTTTTATAATTATAGGAGCATCATTTAAGGAGCTCTCCAGAAAGATGAGTAGGAACTCATCTCCTCCCATACGACAGATGATATCAATCTTTCTTAAAGTAGATTTGAAAAGTTTAACTGCTCCTTTCAAGACCCTATCCCCTTCCTTATGACCATAAGTATCATTTATCTTTTTAAACTCATCCACATCGAGATAGAGCAAAAGGATAGGAGTTTTCTTTCGATTCGCGGTCTTTATTTGCTCTTCTAAAAGGGCCAGGCCATATCCCCTGCTATAACAGCCGGTAAGATTATCAAAATGGGCTAACTTTTCTAACTTTTTTTCCAGTTTTTTTCGTTCAGTAATATCAAAATAGGTGCCTATCATCCCTTTTAATTGTCCGTCAATTATTATATTTGAACCAGATATAGATACCGGGAAGAGGGTACCGTCTTTTTTCTTTCTAATGGACTCATAATTAAAATATCCTTCAGATGAAGCTATTTTATCCAGATTTTTTCCTTCTTCTATCTTTCCCGGAGGATGAATTATCCCCTCATTAATGTTTTTGCCTTTTATCTCCTCCAGTGTATAACCGAAAAGTTCGGTAAAGCGGGGGCTTATATTTTTAATATTAATATTTTCATCTAAATAGACCACCGCCTGAGGAATATTTTTAAATACACTGGCAAATTCCTGATGGCTTTTCTGTAAAGTTTCTTCCGCTTTTTTACGTTCAGTAATATCTGTAAAGATACCTTCTACTCCAACAACACTCCCTTCTTTATCGTAATAGAAATGACTGGTGTCAGAGATAACTAAATGAGTGCCATCTTTCTTTTTTAAAGTTAGTTCAAAGTCTTTAAGATCCCCTTTATTCTTTTTTAATTCTTTTAGATACTTTTTCCTCTCTTCCCGATTAAAGTATAGATGTTGAGAGATATTTTTTCCCAAGATATCCTGTGGAGAACCGTAGCCCAATAACTTAGCTCCTTCCGGATTTATCATTATAAGATTCCCATCTTTATCTGTGCGATAGTAAGCCCCGGGCATATTCTCAAAAAGATTGCGATATTTTTCTTCGTTTTCTTTTAATTTTTCTAAAATATTTTTCTGCTTAGTTATATCTTGATAAAAAGCAATAATTCCTTTACTTTTTTCTTTCACGATCACCGAGGAAGTCGATATAATTACTGGTACCAAAGTACCATCTTTCTTTTTCCTAATAGTCTCATATTCTACAATCCTTCCATTTAAGGCTAACTTGGTCAGTCTTTCATTTTCTTCTCTTGTTTTATCCTGAGGGAAGATCATACCTTGGTCGATGTTCTTACCTTTGACTTCTTCCAAGGTATAGCCAAAAAGTTCGGTAAAGCGGGAACTTACATTCAAAATAACGCCTTTTTCATCATGATATATGGCAGCTTGAGGGCTACCTTCAAAGAGACTGGCAAATTCCTGATGGCTTTTCTGTAAAGTTTCTTCCGCTTTTTTACGTTCAGTGATGTCTTTATATAAAGCAATAGTTCCCTGAGCCTTTTTATCAACTATCACCGGAGCTGCGGAAATAATTACAGGAATTAAGGTGCCGTCTTTTTTTCTTCTAATGGTTTCATGGTCAGAAAATCCATTAAATGCTTTTTGAGTTAGAATCTTCCCTTCCTTTATCTTATTTGCAGGATAAATCATCCCTTCATCAATTTTTTTACCTATCATCTCTTTTGGGGTATAGCCGAATAATTCAGTAAAGCGGGGATTTATATTTATTATGCGACCATCTTTATCATGATATAGAGCAGCTTCCGGATTACTGTTAAATAGACTGGCAAACATTTTTCTGGCTTTTTTCAGCTTTTTTTCTGCTTCCTTGTTCTTGCTAATATCACGAATATAAGCAATAAGTCTGGGTTTTCCTCCGATATTAATAATCTTTGAGGCAATTTCTGTGGGAAAGATGATGTCGTCTTTCTTTTTGCTTATTCGGGGTAAGAAAATACCATGAGTGGTTTCCTTTTCAGTAATGACCGGGGGTAATATTTTAGCAAACTCTTCGGGAACTAAGTCAGCCAAAGTCAGTCCAACCATCTCTTCTTTAGTGTAACCATATATCTTTGCTCCGGCAGTATTACATTCAAGTATATGGCCTTCTACTGTCTCTATGAGAATGCCATCAGCAGCCATCTCTACCAGAATTCGATATTTTTCCTCATTCTCACCTAAAGTTTCTTCTACTTGCCGATGTTTAATCTCCGATTTTTGTAACTCAATAATTTGCTGGCGCAATTTCACCAACTCATCCATTAATTGCTCTTTAGTTTTTTCTTTACCTTTCATATATTACACTTATCCTTTTAGGGCTTATATTTTTAGCCTTCTCCCTATCCCTATAAGAATTATATGACTAGTAGATTTTGTTTTTATATTATTAATATTATAATATTAAAAAATTATATTTGCAAAATTAATCTATTTCTCGCTTTTTATCCCCTATTATTTGATAACTAAAAAATCCAGAAAATATTGATAAAAAAGAAGAATTTTTAATAGACATGTAGTATATAACAATTATATATTTCTAAAAAACTTGACCGATGACATCTTGATTCATCCCGTTATTCTAAGTGTTTTAAATAGAGGAGATACAGAAAATTTACAAATTGTGTCTAAATTTAGTGGATATGGGGAATATATAGTAAAAGGAGTATTTTTTAATTTAACAACTATTTTATAAAGTTGAAAAAGGCAAACTATCTGAAAGGGTAGGACGCAAAGTTATGGGTCTTAGGCATTTTAATGCTATGACCGCCAGACTACCAACTTTTTTTTATTTTAGATAAAACATATTTACCTAAAAAAACTCATAACACTAAATTAATGATATGTAAAAATAAATTACTCAACTAGAGTTTCATAAAAAAGTAGGTGGTGGAACTATCAATTTAAATCAAAGTCCTGAAAACGAAGAATTTGAAAATATAAAGGCAAGATTAATAACCGATTTTACTTTTAGCTGCTTTACTTTAACAGCTTTCTTTATTGCTGCTTTTATTTTAAAATATCTCTTTCAAATTTCTCTCTATACAGAGATTTTATTTCTTATTTTTGCTTGGACTGCTTATAGCTATTTAGCTCGATACTTTATAAAAAAGAGGGAAATTAATCTTAAAACATTAAAGAGCTTCAATTTTACCCACTATATTATAGGACTATCATTTATGACCGCTATCTTTTATTATATTGGTGGCGCACTATGGATTGGGGCTATTTTTTATATCTTTATTATCCTTTACGCCAGTTTTTTCTTCAACCCCAAAGAAGCAATAATTATTACTTCTATCGCTTTTATTAGTTATAGTCTTATAGTTTTATTAGAATATTTTAATCTAATCCCCTATAAAAGTCTGTTCAAAATAACCTCTTATCTCTATCAAGATAGTCAATATATTGTTACTACCATTCTGCTTATAGGAGTAACCTTTACTCTAATCTTTATTACCGGTAAAAACTTTGCTCAGATATTAAAAGAAAAAAATGAAGAATTAAGTCAAAACAAGAAAAAGTTAGAAGAATTTAGTAATAAATTAGAGGAGAAAGTTAGA
>Ga0114922_10003429_pt1 | contig 14780 bp, 11 predicted proteins | sample AartaG_FD_100975 | JGI IMG/M metagenome (GOLD analysis project Ga0114922, IMG submission 100975) | Deep subsurface microbial communities from Aarhus Bay to uncover new lineages of life (NeLLi) - Aarhus_00045 metaG | ecosystem: Environmental > Aquatic > Marine > Oceanic > Sediment | place...
AATTGAATCCAATCATCAGGTCATTCCCGAGTACTGGCTCATTAATGGAACTAACCGTTCCTTATTCACAATCCCATCTAATTAAGAACAGAAATATATGGGAAGCTTTTTATACCCTGTATTATGGTTCAACACATTGGGTTTTCGATCTCATAGAAGGACCGGATGGGCAGCTATATTATAAAATCAGAGATACCCTCTTAACCCTTTCATATTATGTGCCAGCCAAGCATTTGCGGATAGTAGGCGAATCAGAGCTCACACCCATTCACCCAGATATTGTGCCGAAGGATAAACACATTGAGATTTCCATTGATTTTCAAGTACTTCGTGCATATGAAAAGAATCAATTAATTCAAGAATTCCAGGTTTCCACAGGACTGCCTACCACAAGCATCGATCCTGATTTCATCCCAACAGATACTCCAAAGGGTAACCACATCATTCAGGATAAACTCCCATCCGTTCATATGGGAGACGGTACTTTGCGGTCGGATGCTGAAGCGTATGAATTACCGGGAGTTCCATGGGTTTCGTATTTTGAACCCACAACTGGTGTCGCTATCCATGGCGCTTATTGGCATAATAATTATGGGGTAACCATGAGCCATGGCTGCGTAAATATGAAACCTGAAGATGCCAAATGGGTATATCGTTGGACAACACCTTATCCTGATGGTACTGTTTCTAATCTGCATACTTCTGTGGAAGTATATTAACCTAATTCCCGCTATATAAACTCCAAAAAAACCTGGTTTCCAAGCATCCGCCCTTTTCTTGTCAATCGGAGAATTCTGGACTTATTAGATGTTTTATATTCTAATAGTCCTAAAGCTAACAGTTTTTCTATTTGATCAAAATAAATATCTTCAATTTTCAATGAAAATCTGTTTGTGAATTGCTCGGTATTTATCCCCTCTTCCGTCAGCCGCAACCCCATCATCATAGTTTCTTTAATGATATCCATCTTACTTAATTGTTTATGTTCAATGATCGCCGCATGGCCAAATTCTGAAGATAGTTTGTCCTTTGAAATAGATCCAATATAATTCTGAATAAATTTTACATTACTCCATCTGCGGCTTTCTATAAAGCTATGCGCACCAGCACCAATTCCTAAATAATCTCTGTTTTTCCAATATTGAAGATTGTGGAAACAGCGGAAATCAGTATTATTATCCTCAAGCACCCAGTTTGAGATTTCATATTGCCTAAAGCCCATAGTATGCATTCTTTCCATTACCCATGCATACATATCCCCCGCCGTATCCTCATTCATCTCAGGAATATGACCTTGTTGTATCTTCTGAGCCAACGGGGTTGACGATTCTAATGAAAGCCCATAAATCGAGAGATGCTGAGGTTTAAATGAAACAGCCGATTTAACTGATAACTCAAATGATCTTAATGTTTGCGTTGGAATACCATAGATCAAGTCAATATTTATATTATTAAATCTCGCGTTCTTTGAATTCAATACAGCTTGAGAAACATCTTCCGGATGCTGCAAACGCCCCAGAATCTCAAGTTCATTTTTCACAACTGACTGCATACCAATACTCAAGCGATTGATACCTGCATCATGTAATCCGGATAAGTAGTCCAAATCAAGTTCCATTGGGTTTGCCTCAGAAGATATTTCCAGAATCTCAGCCATTGAAAAATGATTTGAAATCGTGTTTATCATTTTTGCATAAAACGAAACAGGCATGATAGTTGGCGTACCACCACCAAAGTAGATCGTTTGTACAAAATAATCAGAATTGAACAGTATTGAGAAAATAGCAATTTCTTCTAAAACACATTCCACATATTTTTCAAGCAAATGGTCTTGTCCTACAAATGTATTAAAATCACAATACTCGCAGCGTTTCCTGCAAAATGGGATATGGATATATACACTAAGAGGTTTTTTGTCATTCATAATTCTGCTTATACTCGATGAATCTTTTTTATGATAGCTTCGATGGTATAATTCCTCGACTTTTTCAGTATAAATGCGATTAAAATAATCATAATATGAGTCCTGAAAATAATACACCCTCCAAGAGTTGTCCAACTTGTGGTACGCGTTTAAGCGAAAATGCTAACCGCTGTTTAGTCTGTGGGAGAACCTTCACGATATCAGCTGCTACTAAGAAATCAAAAGCAGTACGTTCACAACGGCTTCCAGATATCACGCTAAGCCTCCCACTTGCACTTGGATTATTATTCATCGTTCTTTCAGTAGGCGGTGGAATCATTTACCTGATTTTACGTGGGACTGGTCAGGTTGCTCCTCCAGAATCTACAGCAACCGCAAGCCCCTCACCAACATTCGAGCAAAGTCCGACACCTACAATTACTCTAACACCAGAACCCACTTATACTCCACTCCCTCCTATAGAATATCAGATTCGAGACAATGATAATTGCGGCTTAATCGCAGTAATCTATGGAGTGACGATTAACAGCATCGCTGACCTTAACAATCTTCCACCAGACTGTGGAGTTTTAAGTGTCGGACAGACTATTCTAATTCCTCAACCAACTCCTACAGCATCTCCGATGCCAACAGGCACTCTCAGTGTTGGTGAAGCAACAGAATCTGCTTGCCAAAAAATTGAATATCGGGTGGGCGAAAATGATACGCTTAGTGGGATCGCAGCAAATTACGCGGTTTCCGTAGAAACTCTTAAAACTTATAATGGGCTTACTTCAAACAACATTTTTTCCAGCCAAATTATCGTTATTCCTCTCTGCGAACGCCTGCCTACAGCTGGCCCAACCCCAACCCCAACCTTGCCACCACCTTATCCGCCAACCAATCTGCTCTTACCAGCTGATGGTGCAGTATTCGCGGGAAATAATGAATCCATAGCACTTCAGTGGGCCGCAATAGGCGGATTAATCGAGAATGAACTTTACGCAGTCACGATTGAAGACCTGACTGAAGGGCAAGGGAAAAAGTTAGTAGATTATACAAATGATACAAAATACAACATTCCTACGAACTTCCGGCCAGTAGAAAACGCACCGCATGTGATACGGTGGTGGGTACAGCCGGTTCGGCAATCCGGGACAACTGATGAAGGAGATGTTATCTGGGTGCCCGCCGGTTCTCAAAGTAATCCAAGAGTATTTTCCTGGTCAGGTATCGGCGCAGTAGTTACCCAAGCGCCATAGAAAACATTTCAATAAAAACGATGTAAAAATACACCTCGTTTTTATTCTATTCGGATTCGCTTTCCAATAAACGTGTTGTTTCTATGGCTGCTGCAGCGCCCATACCTGCCGATGTGATCACCTGACGGTAGAGAGGATCGCACACTTCTCCCGCAGCAAAAACCCCATGGATATTAGTGCGCATTCTTTTATCAACGACAATATATCCTTTCTCATCCAGTTCTAGCTGGGATTTAAAAAGGCCTGTGGTCGGTTTATGGCCAATAAAAACAAAGAAGCCATCCGCGGATAATTCACTCTGTTTTCCTGTTTTTACATTTTCTAATTCGATCTTTTCAACGGCATCGCTGCCTTTTACTTCTTTTACGACAGAATCCCAAATGAATTCAATTTTTGTGTTGTTAAAAGCGCGCTTCTGTAAAATTGCGCCTGCTCGTAATTCATCTCTCCGGTGGATGATTTTCACAGAAGAAGCATATCGTGTTAGAAAAATTCCCTCTTCAAGAGCGCTATCTCCTCCGCCAACAACAACAACTGTTTTATCCTTAAAAAACCAGCCATCACAGGTTGCGCAGTATGACACACCTTTTCCAAGAAACTCATCTTCTCCAGGAATATTTAATTTATTGGGATTAGCACCAGTTGCAATAATAAGAGTTTGAGCTCTAAATCCATTGCTATACGTTTTTACTGAGAAAGGCCTTATAGAAAGATCTGCTTCTGTTGCTGTATCATATTCAATCCGCGTACCAAATCGTTCCGCATTTTTCTGAAATAGATCAGCCAATTCCGCCCCACCCACGCCCTCAGGAAACCCCGGATAATTTTCAATCCGATCAGTCAATGCAGCCTGTCCCCCAATCTGAGTACCTGTAAATATTAACGGGGTGAGATCGGCTCGCGCTGCATATAAGCTTGCTGATAATCCGGCAGGGCCTGTTCCTAATATGATTACTTTTTCTATTTGTTTTGAATTTTTCGAATTCATAACACGCTCCAGAAGATGATTGATTGTTATCTTGAAGAGTATAACAAATCAAGTAAAAAGTAACCCTAAATTTTTTATTAATATTTTATTCGTATGATATTCGAAAGACTGACTGAATTTTAGTATGGCTAAATCAAATGCTTTAGTTCGTAATTAAGTGGTTTAGCTAGCCGTAAAGAATATTGCTGTTAATGCTGCTTCCACGGGAATTTTTGAAACAGACATATTAAACGATTTTTCAATCATGGCTTTATTTATCTGCAGCCCAAACGCGTTGATGATACTCAGCCAGGTGCTAACTGTTGAAGGTGACTAAATATTAGCGGTGCCTAAATGATCATTCCTCAATTAATACAGCCCTAACCGGTGCTCCATCTGTACCAATTATTTTCAGCGGCAGGCAGATTAATTTATAAATTTCTGGCACTACTTGCCTGAGATCAATATTCTCAAGTAAAACAATCCCACAGTCCAGTAAGATCAAATGAGGTTGTTTTAGATCATCATAAGAGGAAACTGAAAAATAATCCACACCTATTAGCTTCAGATCCATATCTGCGAGGTACTTAGCACCTTCTGAATTTATCGCTACATACTCTTTATTAAAGGAAAACGGATCTGTCTCCCAATAAATCGAGTTTGATGTCTTTAATAGAATTCGTTCAATTCCATCTCGAAAATTCAAATTCGTCAAGCAGTTTTTATCTATTACAGATATTCCATCGGGGATTTCTACTACTTGAACGCTGCCGATCAGAGTATCTAATGGAATTTGGTCAACAGTATTACCGTTTTTAAATACATGAAATGGTGCATCAATATGTGTCCCCGCATGCACTCCAAGTTCTATCCGTGAAACGTTGAAATCACTGCCCTCCTCAATTTTTGCTACACGGGGAACGTTGATTCCTTTGTCACCTTCCCATACCGGTGTTTTTTCAGACAGCGGAATAGAAATATCAATTATATTCATCCGATGAATCCTCCAATATCAACAATTGTACCTGCCAAACAAACACTCGAGGAATTGATAGGCCATGATAGCTTTATTATCTATAATTAGATGAAATTCCAACTGGAGAGTTAATGAGAAAAGTAGCAGTGATTGGTATAGGTCAAACTATTGTTTCAGAACATTGGGAAAAGTCTCTAAAAGAGTTAGCAGGGGACGCAATTCTTAATGCATTATTGGATGCACACATCAATGAGTTCGATTCCCTATTCATTGGAAATATGATGTCAGCACCAGCCAACCAGCAGCAAAATATTGGCGCTTATATTGCCGACTGGGTTGGCGCACGAGGTTCTGAAAGCATTCGAGTTGAATCTGCATGCAGTTCTGGCTCAGCAGCATTCCGGGCAGCTGTTTTAGCTGTTGCATCAAACGAAGTGGATATAGCAGTAGCAGCCGGAATTGAAAAAATGACAGATTCCCCCAGCGCTGAGATCACCGCAAATTTAGCCACTGCCGCCGATGCAGATTGGGAAGTAAGCCATGGGGTTTCATTCGTGGCATTAAATGCGCTGCTCATGCAGCGTTATCTCCACGAATATAGTTGGGATCATTCAAATTTCGCCGGATTCTCAATTAATGCGCATAAGAACGCGTTAAATAATCCTTTCGCCAGGTTTAAATCCGCTTTATCAGAAGAGCAATATGTGAGATCATCCGTCATATGTGATCCGATAACATTGATGGATGCATCCCCCATCGGCGACGGAGCGGCAGCGGTTATCCTTGTTCCTTACAATTCAATCGAGACTCATAGGAATCATAAAATCATTTCTGTTGCTGGTTCTTCTGCTGCCAGCGATACCATCGCAGTTCATTCACGGAAGGATCCTCTGTGGCTTTCAGCAGCTGAACAGTCCGCAAAGCAATCTTACAACCAGGCTGGTATCACAGAAAGAGATATAGATCTTTTTGAATACCATGACGCGTTTACAATTATGGCTGCGTTATCTTTGGAAGCATGTGGATTCGCTGACCGAGGGAAAGCACCTAATCTAGCTTTAGAAGGAGAGTTGCAGTTGTCCGGGCGCATACCCGTGGCTACTATGGGGGGATTGAAAGCACGCGGTCACCCAGTTGGCGCAACAGGTATGTACCAGATCGTAGAGGTGATTCAGCAGTTGCGTGGAGAAGCTGGAGAAAATCAAGTGAAAGGAGCAGTTTTCGGAATGGCCCAAAATATTGGCGGCAGCGGCTCTAATATAATCACTCATGTTCTCACTAATGAAAACTAAAAAGAGTGTTAACCGAAACCGAATTTGTCAATATCGGTCAAACTCATACCGATTCAATCCAAGTTTAGGGTTGCACTCCATAAATGATGCGATAAATTTTGTTAAACCAGTGAGGTTTTTTTCTTTTAGTCGTTTTCAGGAATAAATATGCCCAGTTTATGGTACACGGTGGCAGGAGACACTGCCCTGTTCCAAACACCCATGACGACCCTGGGCATATTACCTGGCGGTCGAAAGATTACCTGCTTGAGAAGAAAAAATAGAATTTTGCGAAAATATTACACCCGAAAAGTACGATCATCTCCCTTAAGTTGGTCCCTTATTTTTTCGCACTTTCTCAAAATATACATGAAGATTTAGTGGATTTAACCTTCTTATACCAGCAAGGGAAAATTTCCGTAGAAGAAAAGCAAATATATAAGGCATTAACTATCTCCGACCCATTAGATACAATTGCCCTTCGCATTCAATCAAATTTATCCGCACCTGTGTGTGCTTCAAGATTTAACCGTGCGTTTGAATTGCTGCAGTGCGATTTTTGTATCCTGCCATCCGGAATCTCACAAAACGGCAGGTGGAAATACGCATATATTTATCAAACGGTTCAAAACATGTTCCCAGAATTAATTGAACAATCAATGCGGATCAATAAAGAGGATGCTTTTATTACTAGTTAACGTTCATACTTTCGTTCAAATGGAACGGGCACATATAAAGAAATTTATAAAATATTCGAATGATGTGAATATGATATACATAATACAATCAACTCTCTGATTGCCGTTAAGTAGATCATTCAAACTTTCGCCGATGAAGATAAAGGAAAAGACGTTTTTATAATTCCAGAATTAAGGTAAGATAAAATCTTATTGATTAAATTAATTACAAAATAAATTCTTGGGAGCCTATTTGATAACGTATGGATAAAGATCAATTAACCGAACATAATTGGAAACAGAATCTCGTACTCATCACAAAGAACACATTTGTCTGGCTGCACCAATTATCCGATAAATATAATAAATCAATTAAACATCTTGACCAAATTCCCATTGAAGAATTAGAGTCACTGAGATCCTTTGGCGTGAATGGCCTTTGGCTGATCGGGATATGGGAACGCAGCCCAGCTTCAAAAATAATTAAAGGGCTTTATGGGAAGAAAGACGCAATTGCATCCGCCTATTCAATTTACAACTACCGTATCACAAATGACTTGGGCGGCGAAGATGCCTATTTGAAGTTTAAGATCAAAGCGAATGACGCCGGATTAAAATTAGGTTGCGACATGGTTCCTAATCACACTGGGGTTGATTCCCCATGGGTAGTTGACCATCCTGACTGGTTTATTCAAGCCGAAAGAAACCCAAGCTCTGGATTTAAATACAACTCTCCTAATCTTTCCCCTGACCCACGCGCTGAAATTAGGATAGAAGAAGGATATTACACCCAAACTGGCGCAGCAGAAGTCTTCCAGTTTCGCTACCAATCATCAGAAGAGAATTTATATATATATCACGGCAACGATGGTACCAGTATGCCGTGGAATGATACCGCTCAACTGAATTATTTAAATCCAGAAACTCGCACGGCAGTTCGAGAGGTCATTTTGGATGTTGCAGGTAAGTTTGATATTATTCGACTCGATGCGGCAATGACGTTAACCAAGCAGCACTATAAACGGTTGTGGTTTCCATACATTGGAGGGAAAAAGTTTATCCCAACCAGGGGTAATTACAACATGGATGATTTGGATTTCGATGATCAAATGCCTCACGAATTTTGGGTTGAGGTGTTGAAAGATATACAAAAAAAAGAACCAGATACTCTCCTGATCGCGGAAGCATTTTGGTTAATGGAAGGTTTTTTCATTGAGCATTTAGGGATGGATCGTGTTTATAACAGTGCCTTTATGAATTTGCTACGAGACGAAGAAAATGAAAAGTTTAAACAATTTATAGAGGATATTATCGCTAAAGATCCATTATTCCTTGAACGATTGGTGAATTATCAATCTACTCCCGATGAAGAATCTGCAATTAACCAATTCGGGAATAAAGAAAAATATTTTAGTATATGTACACTTCTAGCTACTATGCCTGGTTTGCCTATGTTTGGGCATGGACAATTTGAGGGGTATAAAGAGAGGTATGGTATGGATTTCCTTCAACCGCATTTGAAAGAAACTCCAGATGAACATCTTATCACGAGACACAAAGAATTGATCCATCCATTACTTGAGAACCGCTTTAAGTATTCCCGCTCTAAGAATTTCAAATTACATAATTACCATTACACAAATGGAAAGATCAACAACAATGTAATCGCTTACAGCAATCAAAACTATAACTACCAGAGCTTGGTCATCTACAATAATGCAGACAGACAATCAGATGGGTTTATCAAAATCCCATCTAAGTTACTTGAAAATAATTCCGTCGTGCTAATGGATTTTTATTCAAAAGAAGAAATTAATATTCCTTTTTCGGCAATTGAAGATCGAGGGATATCAATTCGACTATCACCATATGAATGCAGAGTATTTGAAATAAAGTCAATGTAATTCAGAAGAATTGATTTTCAAATGATCTAAGTGATGAGTAAAACGGGCAGGTAGTAGTTTGAATGTCCTCGGCAGAGAATCCAATGCACAGGTCCGGTCAACTGCTAAGAGATCCAACCAGGTGCTTGATAATGGAAACCCGCTTTTGCCTTGCTCGAACCATAAATTATATAAGCGTAAGTAAGCAGGAGCAACAGCAAAAAGCATCTTTCGCCTTTCAACCTTTTTCATAATAATTTTTATAATGGAGTTAAATTCAAAAAATTCACCGCCACCAATGGTGTATATTGACTTATTGAAAAGATCATCTTCTAAAAGAAGAAAAATAGAGGAAATTAGATCTTCGATCCATAATGGCTGAAGGACCATTTTTCCCCCTTCAGGTAGGGGAACTATTCCCGGGGCTGCTTTTATATAACTTGCTAGCTGGTTGGTAAAATGGTCATTTTCCCCAAATACATCCGTTAGTCGCAAGATCATATAATCTAACCCACTGTTCTTGATTGCATTCTCAGCCAAAGCCTTAGCTTTTAAGATCGGGTACATTGAATTATTATCCGCGCCGATTCGGCTGAGAAAAAGGATTTTCTCTACTCCAGCATCGATAGACGCTTTAATCAAGGTTTCTGTTCCTATCACATCCACATCCTCAAAATTGGGATGTGGTTTTTCGTTTTCCGCACTGGAAAAATGTAGAACTGTTTCAACCCCACTTAAAACAGCCCGTAAACTTCTTTGGTCTTTCAGACTGCTAACTACGACATCCAACGCAAGATCATGGGGCAATTTTGTAATTATTTTCTGAGGCCGCAATAATACTTTTAATGGAAAATGGGACTGTACCAATCGAAGAATTACTTTAGATCCGATAAATCCGGTCCCGCCTGTTACAAGTATCATGCAAGCGATTATAGCAGATTGGCCATTAAATAAATGGCATTCATCTTGCAACAATAATATCTATCGTTATTTTAGGGTTTTCCTATTTACCAATGGACCATTTAACACAAGAAAAGACCTTCGTTTCAAAAAAATTTGGATTTCACTATTTCCTTGATGTGGAACAATTTAATACTACTGATTCCCATTTATGGATCCGAAAATTACAGGAAATTAATGCAAAATGGTTAGTTATTCAAAATCCGCAAGTTCGTGCTATTCCTGAAGAATTCATCCGATCTTTTTCTGAAGCAGGCATAAATCTAGTAATTAATTTTAATGAAGATGTAAGTTCAGATGTTAATTTATCTAGCCTTATCACATTGCTGAATGTGTATGGTAAATGGGGTGTTAAATACGCGTATTTATTTGAAAAACCCAATTCGCAATCAAAGTGGGGCGATATTAAATGGAATAATCACGATATCGTTAAAACACATTTAAATAAATTCATTCCTTTTGCACAGATTTGTGTAAAGAATCACATTAAACCTGTTTTCTCCCCTCTTTTACCTGGCGGCGATTATTGGGATCTTGCCTTCTTAGAGGAATCATTAAAGGGTCTGGCATCTCTTGGAATGCCCCACATCAAAAACAACTTGATCTTGTCTGCATTTGGTTGGGATTGGGGGCATTCTATCGAATGGGGTTCTGGCGGAAAGAAAAAATGGCCGGATACTAAACCTTTTCATCAAAAACAAAATACGCAGAATCAGCAGGGGTTTAGAACGTATGAATGGTATCTAGAACTTTCAGAGAAAGTTCTTGGGAAAAGGTTGCCTATTATAATTCTCGAAGCGGGAATTCCAAACGATCGCTTCACTGGAAATTCAGTAGATACTGTACCCATAGATAGTCTTTTTGCGATTACTCACTTATTGGCCGGTGAAAATGTGTACGATCCCAAAAATCCTGAACTTCTTTTATCCCCTATTCCACCTGAAGTTATTGGATGTAATTTTTTCACCCTCTCCGCACAAATGGAAAAAAAATATTTTCCATATAGATGGTTCACTCCAAAAGGTATTCCTCTCGCTCCAGCACGAGCTTTGGGATTAACTGATAATGCCCCCACCGTACAAGCTAAAGAACAACCAGTCCGAATGAATAATCCGATTGAAAAATTTCATTTCAAATATCGGCGCTATATCCTCCTTTCTGATTCGCTAAAACAAGATATGCCTAGCCTACTTGAAAAGCTCGATCCATATATTCGGAATTTTAAACCTCATGTCGGTTTTTCAAAAGTCGAAGCTGCGAAAGCGGCCTATATTCTGATCATAACCGACAAGAAGAAAAATTTTTTGTTCAATGATGTAAAAAACTTATCAAAAAACAGCATTATTAAGGTTATTTCCCCGAACGAAATAGCAGAATTACTAAGCGAGTAAAAAAATATGAACAATAATAGCCAACCAAAAGATGAATCAGTATCCCAAAAGATCAAAGTTCTTGGACTTGGTGGAAGTGGGTGTAATACTCTTTCCCGCCTTTCTGCTTTAAACCTGGAGGGTGTAGAATTGATCGCTGCTAACACAGATTTTCATTCGTTATCTACCTGCAGAGCTGATAGGGTCATCCGATTAGGCATTAATACTACACATGGACAGGGGGCAGGAGGGAATCTTTCAACAGGGAGAACAGCTGCAGAAGAAAATTATAAGGATCTAATTGATTGCATTCAGGATACAGATCTTTTATTCTTAACTACTGGCATGGGGGGAGGAACTGGCTCCGGTGCAATTGAGATTGCGGCAAGAATTGCCGCATCCCTTGATATTCTGACAATTTCAATAGTTACTTTGCCATTCTCATTTGAAGCAGAAAAAAGGAAGAGCATTGCCTATGAAGCTACAATCAATTTACAACCATTCACAAATACTTTAATTACTATCCCAAACGATCGTTTAGTAGGTCTTGCTGCGCCTAATACACCATTTAATACTGCTCTTGGAATGGCTGATGATATCCTCATCAAGGGAATTCAAGGGATAACCAGTATTTTGAATAATCATGGTTTAATGAACATTGATTTCTCACATATATCGAAACTAATGAAAAATAGCGGGGGGGCATATATTTCAATTGGTTATGGACAGGGGAATGAAAGGGTTGTTTCTGCAATCAAAAATGCATTAATTCATCCCCTTCTTGAAAAAACACCAGTCCATCAAGCCCATGGAATCATAATTAAGATAACGGGGGATTTGAAAATCAATGAAATTGACCTTGCCACTGCATATTTAAAAGAAATAGCCGATGAAGATACCGAAATCTTACCCATAGTCGAACAAAGAGAGATAAGCAATGATCAGATTATGGTTTCAGTATTGTTAACAGGTATAGGGGCAACACCTCTACTCTACCAAGCTGAGCATCAGCACAAATCAAATGAATTAGCCGAAAAGGATAACATTTTAGTTAATAATGAGGAAAATTTGGTGTATTCAAAATCGTTAAAGGAGTACGAAGATGAGTTAGAAGTACCTGCATTTCTTCGGAAAGGTTATAATTTAGGTAAACAGTACTAATTAAACCTATGGATTTGAATGTAATTAACAAGATAAATAATCAGGTATTCAATCAATTTCCTTACCTTAAAGATACATCACCAAAGATAAAATATATGCCTGATGGCTCAACAATCCTCAAATATATTGGCAGCACAAAAACAGCAAACGGGCATACCATTCCAATTTCAGTTAAAGTGAAAGCTACTCGGGAAGGGAAGATCCTTCAAATATCATCTTCAAGATAGAACATACTTTTAATCTACCAGTGAACACTTACTCAGTTACTGCTAAAGCCCACCCGAACATTGCTTTCATAAAATATTGGGGAAATCAGAATGATTCTCTGAGACTTCCCTCCAATGGTTCGATATCCATGAATCTTTCTGGCCTGAGCACAACCACCACTGCCACCATAAATCCAAAATTTAATAGTGATCACCTCGAGCTGAATGGATCAACACAAACAGGCCAGGCCTTGTGCCGCATCCAAAAGTATCTTGATCTTATAAGAAAGATTTATAAGCGAGATGGATTTCTGGAAATAAAAAGCACAAACAATTTTCCAATGTCTGCTGGCATTGCCTCATCTGCCTCCGCCTTTGCAGCTCTTTCTACTGCGGTTGCACACATATATAGACTCCACCTACAACAAAAAGAATTATCTACCATTGCTCGATTGGGATCCGGCTCTGCTTGCCGGTCCATTCCCCCTGGTTACTGCGAATGGAAAACTGGCAGCAGCCATGAGGAATCTTTTGCGATATCCATTGCCCCCGAGCATCATTGGCACCTATGGGATTGTATTGCTGTTATTGAAAGCAAACCGAAAGAGGTAAGTTCTACCAAAGGACACAGCAAGGCAAATTTAAGCCCGCTACAACATGCCCGAATCATGGATGCTCCTCGCCGGCTTGACATTTGTCGAAACGCGATTATTAAAAAAGATTTCGGATCTCTTTCTGAAATCATTGAACTTGACAGCAATATAATGCACGCGATCATGATGACCTCAAAACCGCCTATCATGTATTGGCAACCAACCTCATTATTGATCATGCAGGAAGTTAAAAAGATGCACCAAAAAGGTATTGCCGCAGCGTACACTCTAGATGCAGGTTCAAATGTACATGTTATATGTACGGAAGAAAGCTATGAAAAGGTTGAAGATATTCTACAGAACATTCCAGGAGTAATTAAAATTTTAAAATCATCTTCTGGGGGTGGGGCATGCTTGATTCATTCAACGAATATAAATTAATATATTTCCTACATCAAGAGCAACTTGTTAGCATTATAATCCATCGATATGACAAATAGTCTGATTGAATTCATTGCAGCCCTGAGTATCCTTTTATTGGTACACGAACTGGGGCATTTCATTGTTGGAAAACTCTTCGGAATTCAAGCTGAAGAGTTTGGTTTTGGATATCCCCCAAAATTAATAAAATTATTTAATTGGAGTGGTACTGATTTTACAATAAATCTAATTCCGTTTGGGGCATTCGTTCGTTTCAAAGGAGAAGATAATCCAAATATCGAAGGAGGTCTTTACAAAGCTAATAAATGGAAGCGATTAGGCACATTAATAGCCGGCCCTTTCATGAATTTATTAACTGGAGTCCTTTTATTTAGCTTGGTCGTTTCCAAAACCGGAATCCCGCAATCTAATATTGTAGAAATAGCCGAAATTGCACCAGGATCCCCCGCAGCAGAAGCCGGATTAAAAGAAACTGATATTATCCAGGCTGTGAATGGAAAAGAAATAACAGATATCTTTGAAGTTATCAGTTTGGTTCAAGAAAATCTTGGTGAAGAAACCACGCTTACAATTCTCCAAAACAATGAAACAGAAAATATAATCGTAATTCCCAGAATTGATCCACCAGAAGGTGAGGGAGCGATTGGGATAATCATGCAAAATCCGACCGAAAAGGTTGGCTTCCTAAGAGCCATACCATTGGGAGGTAGAGTTGCTCTTGAACAAGGAAGACAGTTATTATCCATCCCAGGAATGCTAATCAGAGGAGAAGTGAATCCCCAGGAAACACGTATGCTCTCTCCAAAGGGTATCTTTGACGTTTATTCTCAGGTTCGGGAAGACGAGAGAGTAATCGAGCAGAATGACCCTTCATTAATTATCCTGAATATTGCTTGGTTCTTTGGCATAATATCTATATCACTGGGTTTTTCAAATTTGCTCCCCATCCCCGCATTGGATGGCGGAAGAATACTTTTTATTCTCCCGGAGATATTCCTTGGAAAAAGAATGCCGGCGAAATATGAGAACCTTATCCATTTTATAGGTTACTCAGGATTATTGATATTGATGGGATATGTTTTTTATCAGGACATAATTAATCCAATTGTG
>Ga0114922_10003430_pt1 | contig 14773 bp, 13 predicted proteins | sample AartaG_FD_100975 | JGI IMG/M metagenome (GOLD analysis project Ga0114922, IMG submission 100975) | Deep subsurface microbial communities from Aarhus Bay to uncover new lineages of life (NeLLi) - Aarhus_00045 metaG | ecosystem: Environmental > Aquatic > Marine > Oceanic > Sediment | place...
ATAGAGCGTCGAAAGATATTTAGAAACAAAAAGGATCGGGCAGATTTTCTTGAACGTCTGGCCGATATTTGTAAAGCAGATGCCTTGGTGCGGATGTGGCGCGCTTTGATATTATAAACACTTCTGCTGTTAATCGCCTAGTTGTTTCTGATGAGATGCCAGATGTAGAGAAATATGTTTAAATCGTTTTGGATGTCCCCTCTCGTAAGCTTTTTTCAAGCTTACAAACACAAGTCATAAGTTTTTTGGCTTTTAAGTTTTCTCCAATCATAGCAGCTATACGTAACATATCCTGATTTTCCGGAACCACAAGATGTAGAGGTACCGACAATATTTGTAACAGTATATTTTAGACTGTATTTGGGTAAATAGATATTTTTTTATTGTTTCTTTTTGTCCTTATCATCCATGCATCTTATACCGAAACACTTTTCCACAATTTCGCCACTATAATCCATTATCTGAATTAAGAACTCATGTATTTGTTGACTGTCCCCAGAAAGATCTTTTAATTCTTCGTATTTTTGCTTGTTCATGATTTCCATAATGGCTTGACACACAAGCCTAAATCTTCCTATACTTTTCCCAAAAGAAAGCAAGTTCTTAGTGCGCCAGGCCAAGCCTGCGAGTTCCAGTTGGTTAAAAAGCCAACCTGACAAAGTTAGCTGACCGTAAGAAACGAGTTTTGCATCTATGCGGATAATCGTATGGGTGAAGCGTAAATCCCGATTTATCGGGATAGGCCGTAATCCAAATAAGGGTGAAGGTGTTCAGCCTCAAAAACGGGTCAAACGCTTATGTTGTGGAGTAAGTCCAAGTGGTTAAGAACACCGAAGACAGCAACGAAGTCATCGTTATAGGCGAGATGGTGGAAACTCCACCGGGAGCATAGTCCACGGCATGCTGTCCAAAGGAGCTCGTAGGAACCTGGGAGGACCTATGCCTACTTCCTTAAAGGGGGTACTTGAAGCCGAGGAGACGAGACCAGAGGAAAGGGCATAGGTAGTCAGATCAACCCATAGTACTGATGATGCTGGGTAATGCCAGAGGAGAGAAGGGGTTGACAAACAATTGTATCGAGGAGGTGAAACAGGTGCCGGACACAGAGCCTGGAGAAGAACTGTCAACGAAACTGAATCGACTATCAGAGATGCAACGAACCTGTGAGCCTGTTGAAGAGCCTGATGCAGGAAAACTGCACGTCCAGTTCTGTGATGGGCTGGGGCCAACTGATGTATGGTTGAAATATGGTGCCACCGCCGGAAAACCAGGCGGAAAACCGAGAAAACAAACCTCAACCTGTAGCATCGGGAGAAACCTCTATACTCGACTCAAGAACTCGACAGTATAAGCCAATTAAGAAATTGCAAAATTATACACAAGATTATTAACACACATGAGTAGACGTGGCCCAATTATTCTAGTTGTTTGCTTTTGGATTGTATTTACAGCGTATGCGATTAGGTATAACTATGGAGTACTTCTCCCTGAGATGCTTCCTTCATTAGAGATCTCGAAGACTGAGGCAGGGGTAATTTTTAGCTCATACTTCATCGCTTACATGTTCTTCTCACCTATTGTCGGTTTTTTGGCGGACAGAATTGATGTTCGAGTACTGCTTGCATTGTTTTTAGCTTTGCTTGGTATCGGGACATTTTTAATGGCTTATTCAACATCACTTATTGAAGCCAGCCTCTATTTCATGCTGGTTGGCATTGGTGCTTCGGCATGTTGGTCTCCTGTTGTAGCCTTATCACAGAGATGGGTCAGTGAAAAACGCAGGGGTATAGCCCTAGCTTTTGTTGATATGGGGGCCCCACTTGGTGGCGTCGTAATTAGCATGTCTATGCCGCTTACTATAGCAGCATTCAACTGGAGAATGGGATGGAAGGGTCTAGGAACATTAGCATTACTGTTAGCATGTATAGCTTTCTTCTTTGTGCGAAGCCGCCCAGTAGAAAAGCCTAACCTTAAGAATCCCAAACGAACAAGACGTATTTGTTACCCAGTTAAGGAAATGTACGCAGAGTTCCTCAGAGACGTTAGATTTTGGCTCATAGGTCTGTCTTATCTATTTATTGGCTTTTCAGCACTTATCCCTTTAACTTTCATCAGTACTTATGCTGTTCATGAGTTGTTACTGTCCTATGAGAGTGCAACTACATTAGTGACTGTGATAGCTGCCGCGTCTATGGCTGGGAAACCAGTGTTGGGTTCTCTCTCTGATGCCCTAGGAAGAATTAGGCTCATGATGCTTTGCGGAGTGCTGATAACCGCGGGCACTTTAGGTATAATAAACCAAAAGAGTTTCATGACATTAAGTCTATTCACCTTCGTTTTCGGCTTTGGCCAAGGGGCTGTTTACCCTCTATATGCTACGTGTGCGGCAGACTATTTCTCCAAAGAGTCTGCTGGGAGCATCATTGGGCTATGGACATTTTTTTTAGGAATTGGCTCAATTCTAGCCCCTATAATTGCTGGGTGGACTGCCGATGTAACAGGAACATTTACTTCGTCATTTATCTTGAGTATGGTTGCTGCGATGATATCTTTTTTTCTGCTGCTGCCTGTAGGAACGGGAATTTATTCTGGCAATTCTGCCAAAAATCATTGAAATTGAAAGATTCTCTTCACCTGGTACTTGAGATTGCTTCGCTCACCTAAACGTTTCAGTAAAAAACAACGTTTAACCTATTACTAACAAATAAAAGAGGGATTACCTTGTAGCCTTCGGTGCTTGTATTTTTTAAGAGGATTCCAGCTCTCAATAATCCAGATTCCAATTAGTAGAATAACTTGTTTTTTCTCTTTTTAGGTTAATTCTAAATAAGTATTTATCCGCTCGATACACAATCGATACCCACTCGATAGGTTTTCTATCTGCATCAAAAATTGTACGTTCTATTTTTAGAAGTGGTTCACCCACTCGGACCTCTAATAACGAAGCCACTTGGGTATCAGCAATAATAGCCTCAAATGTTTGAACTGCCGCTGCTAGATATACCCCTAGATCATCTTCAAGAATTTTCAATAATGGTTTAACGTTAAGAGCATCAGGTTGAATTTTTTGGCCGATATTGAGTGGCAGGTAATTTAAGACGTAGCAATACGGAAAAGCTTCAGCCAGCCGAAGCCTTTCAATTCGGACAACGTCCGCGCTTTGAGGAAGCTTTAGATGATCCATTACGCTTTCAGGCACCCGAGTCACCCGAAAGTCTATTACCTTGGTGCTCGTCTTTATTCCTATGCAAGTTAAATCTTCTATAGAACCGCTAAACTTAAGAGGATCAATAAAAATCCTTTTTTTTGTGACAAAAGTGCCCTTTCCTCTTTTTCGAACAATGAGGCCATCTCTTTCCAACGAGAATAGAGCCTGTCGGACAGTGATTCGACTTACCCCATACTCTCGTGTGAAAGCTTCCTCGCTTGGCAAGGCATCTCCTGGTGCCATCTCTGCTGACAAAATACTTTTTCTTAAGATTGTCTCTAGCTGGTAATAAAGGGGTATCACTTTGTTTCTAAACAGTAATCTTTTATCCATAATTTTCAATAAGTTCGCCTACTGAAAAATTGAAATTGATTGAGCTAAATTCTCCTTATCAAAATGCTTTATTCCGTTGTCTCATCTATAAATTCAGTTAAATCCTTCACGATATTTTTTGTATCAGGCATCATCTTCTGAAAAATAACTTGACAATATGGACATGCTGTAAGCATTAAATCTGCACCTGTCTTTTTAAATTCATTTAATCTTTCAAGTGTCGTCTTCTTGGAAAAATCCTGAAAATAATAGTCCCTTGCCCTAGCACCACAACAAAAAGAATTCCTTCGGTTCCTTTCCATCTCTACTAAATCAACTCCATCTATTAATGATAATATTTCTCGTGGTGGATCATAAATTCCCAATCCCCTCCCCAAATAACAGGGGTCGTGATATGATACTTTTATTTGCTTCGACCGTTTTTTCATTCTCAATTTGCCCTTCTGTAAGGCATCTAAGATAAACTCGCTGATATGCCAACTCTTTATGTTTTCATATCCAGAAATGATCTCCGGAAACCTGTGTACAAAAAATTCCTGTGAATGTGGATTAATAAAAATTATTTCTTTCCCCTTTAATCCCTTGATATCAAATTTTGTGGCAAGAAAGTCTTCCATCTGCTCCCAGTAACCTAAGTCGTATAAGTCTGGAAGGTTTAGGCCACCATCTGAGATGCCAGCAATGGGCTCCCCAATTTTCTCAAGTACCCTCAAAACAGAGTTGTATATCTTTTGTTGAGACGTTAAGAATGACCACTCAACAAAAAGGATTTTATCCGCATTGTTATTATAAATCTTCTTCGGAATCCCAAGAGTATTCTCTTTCTTAGAAGATATAATTTCTTCATATTTTTGTATTTGCTCTTGAATATCTCTCATCCTCCCGTCTGAAACAAGCCCCCGTTTTACAGCCTCATACCTCATAAGTCGAATAATGTCAAAAGGTCGAACGTAGGGCTCAGAATTTGGAATGATTTCACATATATCATCACATGCCAAGCATCCAGAACATGTATATAATAGATCAGACACCTTTGAATCAAAGTTCAATTGTTTATCTATCAAACTCTTTGCTATGTACATAAGACCTCCACCGCTGTATGCAAAGCACTTATCATAAAGATACATTGGACATATTGTATAATTATCCGGCCACTCGCTATAAGTACACATACTGCACCGAAGACATTTTGATACCGCAGTATACACATCTTCTAATTTGGTACTTAATTTCATGGTGATCTCTCTTGAAATATATTCATATTCACATTAAGCATATTATTCGGATCTAAAGCCTTTTTTATTTTTTTATAAAACTGGTAAAATTCAGGGGTTTGCTCAAGCCAAATTTTACCTGTCACCCCCCTGTATCTGAATGGAACTGCATTATATTTCCGCATTGCTGTATCATACATTTCCGTAAAAATCTGCTGGACCTGTTCGGTTAATTCTTTATCCTTGGAGTCTACGTAGGTAAATAGTCGAAAAAACATCGAACGACCAAAGTCAAAGGGCATCGAGTAATAACAAACTGGCTTCGCCCCGGTACTATACAATCTATCAACAGCAAAAGATTCTATCTTAACAATATCCTTAGGCTCCGCATTCACAATCCACGCCATGTATCTGCCCATACCGTACTTCTTTGTTCCCTCCATCCTTGGTTGGTGATATTCTTCATAAAGCTCTTTCCACGCAGAACACATCGACGGAGATAATTTTTGTGCCTCCTCTTTTGATAATACTCTCCCTCCGTATTTTTGAACCACTTTTGACAAAATTTTTTCGTTTGTCACCATCGACTCCTCATAGCCTGACATGAACGTTGTAACAACATTATAAGGAATGCCCTTAGGAGGCTTCTTTGGATTGTCTTTTAATTTAGGAGGTAACGAAGGCATGCCTCCTTGAGGAGGAACGGTGATCTCATAAGCCATATAATGTGTCCAACACCATATTATGCAATGCTCCGGAATGTTGTTATTAACAATATCCTTAACGTATTTCACCGAAGACTCGTAGTTGTCGAATGCTGCCAAGTGTACCCGGTTTGATTCATTTATGGGATAAATTCTCACGGCAGCTTTGGTCACCACACCCAGTGTCCCAAATGAACAACAAAAAAGACCGGTGAAATCAGGATGGGGTCCATACCGCAAAAAACTACCAGCAGTTGGAAATTGACTTGACCCCGTATTCACTTCACTGCCATCGGGAAAAACGACTTCAAGATCTAATATAGGATCAAGATGTCTATTAGATAAACTCCCAGATGGCCTCATTAAATAATTACCAAGCGGTGTTGATCCACCAGGAGCCGTCGATACCTGACAACGAAATCCCTTTTGTGCCAAGGCAGCTGTAAATCGATCAAATGTAACACCAGGTTCAATTAATGCATAACCTGAATCTGTATTAATTTCCAATACCTTGTCCATCCTGTGTAGATCAAGTAAAATCCCGGCTTCCACGGGGATCGTCAAACCAATAACGTTTACCCCGCCTGACATTACCGTCACTGGAATTTTATATTTATTAGCAATCTGCAAGACTTCTTTTACGTCTTCCTTATTTTCGGGCAAAATAACATAACTCGGTTTTTGATACGGTGTTACACTTATATCTGAACCATATGTAGCGAGTACTATATCTTTATTTTTTACCTTGTTCTCGCCAATAGCTTCCTTCAGTTCACCATATATCATCTTTTCATTCATCTCACTTAAAGCCCTTTCTATTTTCATAAATTCTACATCAGTTTTTTTATTAATAGATCTTCGTTAAAATGTAACCACTCAGTGGCTTAAATTTTTATTTCTCCAACTCATAGAAAAGCTTGAAAAATTTCCTTCATTATTTGCCTGCTGTGGTCTTGATATTGAGATAACTCAGCTATCTCTAATAAATGAATGTCTATTTCCATAATGTCTAACCCAACACAAGGAATATTTGATTTTCGAACAATACCAGATAATTTATGTATAGATTTGATGAATTCTTTGTACGTTAAGCCAACGCAATTCATAAATCGAGCTGAATAAACAGAAGACAAACTTCCGACATCCATATCAAAAGATATGTACGTTGGACCAGTTAAGTCCAAATGAAAATTCTTTGAAACAAAATCGGTTTTTGTTACTAAATGGACACCTTTCTTAATCCATTTCATATATTCTTTAGTTTGAGACAATTCTGCCTTACTGCGGTTGTATTGCATTTTTAAAGAATCCAATATTCCATCCTGAACACCTAAAATCCACAAGTTTTCAGGTTTTATTACCTTTTGGTCTAAAAGATATGAAATAAAATTGCCACATTCATAAAATTGAATTTCATCGCCTTTTTTAAGATATTCATTTTTCAGGTAATTATTTGAGCATGCCAATTGATTGTTAGCTTTTAAACCTTGGTATCTTAGTGCATCAAAATGAGCATCAAGAACGATGACATTTAAGTTATTATATTGGCTTGATAACGCCATGATGACACCACCCGTCAAACTATGATCCACCCCTATCATCACCGGTTTTGAGGGTAAAATTTTCTGCTCAACATAGTCACTAATTCTTAGGGCATAATCCCAGCACCCATTTTTATTAAGGAAGTTAGTAAAGGTCTCCGTGTTTAAAAGATGGATATCTGTTAATTTGGGTTTTGGTGTTAGCCAAGACTCTACCTGCATTTTACCAAACCAAGCATTTCCATCGAGAAATGGCATTTTTTTTCTTAAATATTCCTTCATTGCATCATAAGGGTCGGAATGTTTATTGGCTTCTGGCTCTTTTCTTAAGAAATTGAGATAAGCCAGCTTTAAATTTAAACGCTCAGGAGAATTTAAAGGATCTAATGCTGCTCCAAATATTTTAATTTGTTGTTTCATTTAATGTCATGCAACTTGATAGGAAATACCTATTTCGAAACGCACCTCTTCATTGGGTAGAGATTGATTTTACTAGTAATTTCATAGCTTTTAGCCGATTTACAGCAGGGGTTGAGCCACCGTGAAGGGCATTCCATGCATTACGGAGATGCCTTTCCATAGGCATTTCTTTTTGCACTGCCCAACCAGCATATACCTCCATTGCATTTTCAATCACCTTTAAGACTGATTCATTCACAAAAGCCTTGGTAAGATAAGCCATCATTGGATCATAGCCCTCTTTAGTATCCCAACTCCATGCGACTCTCCAGAGAAGAGTTCTTGCTGCTTCTATGTAAAGGTGCATATCCACTATTCTGTTACCAATATTAACATGCTCTATGATGGGCCTGCCTCCCTGGATTCTAGTCATGGCATATTTCTTCGTTTCTTCGTAGCACGTTCGAGCCTCGCCGAGGCCAGCAGCGAGCGTAGTAAATATACTCTCAACCCAAACATCCATACGAATGGAGAACATCTTATTCTCCTCCCCTATTAGATAACGCGCTGGAATCCTAGCATCCTCAAAGACAAGTTCAGCTTGGCCCTGGAGCCTCTTGCCGAGCATGTCGTGAAATCCCGCTACGTAAAACCCGGGGGTTTCTCTAGGTACCAAAAACCCACTAACAGCCTGGCTAACCGGCTTAGTCTTATCGGTTCTAACATACACTACATATAGTTTAGACACACCTCCTGCAGTTATAAAGTGTTTCACGCCGTTGATAACATACTCATCTCCGTCCCTATAGGCAAAGGTCTTCATAGCTATCCCCGGTTCATCATACGGAAGGTGAATGTCAGTCGCCGAATCCGGCTCAGTAACCGCAGTCGCAATCAAATATGTATCATCCTCCATTATTTGTGGGAAGAATTCCTCTTGCTGTTCCTCATTTAGACAAAGACCAAACATGTGACACGCTTTCATTATTCCCCCCATTACAGTTGAAAAGCCGGAATCTCCTGATCCTAGCTCTTCACATATGATTACTCGTGTAAGCATATCGGTATCCTCTCCACCCCATTTCTTCGGTGCAGCACATGTCCGCAACCCAAGCGCTGAAGCCTTTTTAACGAGCTCCCAAGGAAAACAATCTTTTGGATCTACTCTTCTGTCATATTCAGCTATAACAGGTTTTATTTCTCTTTGAGCAAATTTCCTTACAGTTTCCTGGATAGCTACTTGTTCTTCGGTTAATCGAAAATCCATACTTCATCTCCTTTCACAAAGTGTGTAGTTAATTTTGGCTTGCTAAAGGCTAGCCATACCTAGACGATGTTTATAGCTCATTGCCTATTTTTGACCCTTCATGTATCGCTGCCAATGAATTTCGCGGCTCCGCACAATCTCCTATCACATGAATCTCAGATACAAGCCCTTCTAATTGCTTGGCTAGCTTATTTTCTGATCTTGAACCTACCGCAATCACTACGCTATCTGCCTTCAAGAAAAGAAGCTCACCATCGTAAACAATATTTACCCCATTTACTGTAATGCTATAAACTTGGGAATTTGGATACATATGCATGCCATGTTTAATAAACTCCTCCATCAAGGCTAACTTAAAAGTCCGTCCTGCATTAGACGCAATATTAACTATATCAAGAACAGAGACTTTTTTTCGTTGCTTTGCTAAAAAGAGAGCGGTATCACAACCGACGAGCCCCCCACCTATTATCACTGCCTCTTGCCCCACACTAACATTGCCTAATAATACATCAGAAGCCAGAACAACATTCTTTCCACCTACACCTGGTATATCTGGCACTATTTGTCTAGCCCCAGTTGCCACCACCACTGCATCTGGCTTAATCTGCTTGATAAACTGAGTATTGACCTCCGTGTTTAATATAACTTTTACTCCAGCCTTCTTTAACCCTCTTGACAAATATTCAGTGAGGCTTGCAATACTTGGTTGATAGCAGGATACGATATTCCATTGACCACCTAGTTTATCAGTTTTCTCGTATAGAAAAACCTCGTGTCCTCGTTCGGCCAAAGTCCTGGCTGCTTCCATCCCAGCCAGTCCACCCCCAACAACAATGATCCTCTTTCGGAATACAGCTGGTTTCAGCTGGTATTCCGTCCCTCGTCCACATGCAGGATTAACTGTACATGTAACTTTTCCATCCAATTTAATATGTGAACATCCTAGATTACAATAAATGCATGGCCGTATATCAGCAAGTCTCCCTTCTCTTGCCTTATTAGGGAGTTCATGATCAGCCAACAAAGGTCTGCCCAAAGCTATAAAATCTGCTTCGCCCCGGCTCAGTACACGTTCAGCAATAACAGGGTCCCCCAATTTCCCAACAGCGATAACAGGTACCCTCGCTACTTTCTTGATGTTATTTGCCAAGTGCGTCAAACAACCAGATTCGAACATAAAGTTAGCAATCATTCGGTGATGCGCCTCTCCACATCCTGCTGATACATGTAGAACATCAACGCCAGCTTCATCGAACAACTGTGCATGCTTTACCGCATCATTTATTCTTACCCCCCCTTCCACATACTCATCACCACAAATTCTGAAGCTAATAGGAAATTCTGAGCCAACTTTTTCTCTAATCCTTCTAATTATGTCACAGGCAAACCTCGCCCTATTTACTAGGCTACCACCGTACTCATCTGATCTTTTATTTGTCCGAGGAGATAAAAATTGATTCACAAGATAACCATGTGCACCGTGTATTTCAATGCCATCGAAGCCGGCCTCCTTTATCCGTCTAGCCGCTTCAGTAAAGGCTTGAATTAAGTGCTCGATTTCTTCATTTGATAACTTTTTTGGGATTACCCCAGTTCGAGGGTGAGCTATAGCCGATGGAGCTATTGGGGTGAAGGAAGCACTTTGCTCAGAGCCTCTGGTTCCGGCGTGGTTGATCTGCATAAATATTTTAGTATCGTAGGATTTTACTGTTTGTACCATCTCCCTTAACCGTGGTATTAATTTATCATCAAAGATCCCAAGGCTTCCGCTAAGTACGCCAACCTCTCTTACAACACGTGCCGCTCCTGTAATGATAAGTCCTACCCCCCCTTTGGCAACTGCCCCTAAGAAGGCTATATATTCATCTGTAGCATAAAAATCCTGACCATAGCCAAGAAGCATTGGCGCAAGTACTATCCTGTTTTTGAGCCTTAATTTACCTATCATGCCTGGCTCAAACAATTTGTTCGGCTTTTCCATTGTTAAAATATCTCCTTCTACTAATATCCCTTGCCTTGGTTTATTAACAACTAACCGGGCCAATGGTCATAGTGAATCTTGTAAAACCTTCAGACCTATCAAGGCTATCTCCTCATCCTCAGAGGCGGGAATGCGACCACTAATCCCAATACTACCGTACACAGTTTCTTCTCCAGGCTTGACAATGACTATTCCACCAGGAATAACTGTGTAATCAGTGCCAAAATCAGCAGTACTCCAGCCAGATTCCTGCAAGTGCTTCCCTAGTTTATTGGTGTCGATTCTCCGTCTGGCTGAGGTATAAGCCTTTCTCAAAGCCAATTCATTTGTGAATCCATGAGCTCCATCCATTCTTGCCAAGCAAATAAGGTCACCCCGGTCATCCATCACTGCAACTGAGATTGGCCTACTCCCTTTAGGAACCGCCTGAATCATAGCTTGCACTGCCTTCAGTACCTCCTCCAAACCCAAAACTTTCCTCTCGTACACTTTAATCCCCCTTTCACTATTGAAGTCAGTTAATGTTGTTCTTGAGTTAGCACATCAAGCTTGGTAGCCAGAGTGCAAGTTCAGGGAAAGCTATCATCAAAGCAATCACTACCAAGTCGCATCCTAGGAAGGGAAGACCGGCTCGATAGATGTCTGCCATAGTTGTATCTGGCGGCGCTACTCCTTTCATGGCAAACAGATTGATGCCAAAGGGTGGAGTGGTTACCGACATCTCCATATTTATGAGTACCAATAAACCGAACCACAATGGATTAATGCCCAGAGCATGGATAATAGGCATAAATATTGGGATTGTAATCATTATCATGGAGATAGTACCTATAAACATACCTAGAAACAGGAGAACAATCTGCGTAACGATGATGAAGGCAACGGGGGTTAGGGGGAGAGTCAATGTAAATTCGACCAGGCCGACGCCAGCTCCAGAAATAGATAAAAGTTGACTAAATGGTACCGTCGCCGTCATGATCATTAACACCATCACGGAAATATTAAGGGTAGTAAAGAAGGATTTCTTCAGTATTTCCCAACTCAACCTTCCATAGAGGGCAACTAGAATAATGGAGCCAAGGGTACCTGAGGCAGCTGCCTCCGACGGAGTGGCAACACCCAGAAGAATGAGCCCAATGACTAAGAATACGATAAGTCCTAATGGCAGCACATATCGTACGGTATCTATAATCTTCTCAGATAGAGATATACGGCTTATCTCAATGGAAGGTGCGATGGAGGGCTGTAGGGTGCATCTAACTATGATATAGATTGCATAAAAAAAAGCCATCATCACGCCAGGACCGATGCCGCCGATTAAAAGCCCAGCAATAGAGATGTTACCCATACCCCCCAAAATGACAGCCAAAGCACTGGGTGGAATCATCATGGCTAGGCCGCCACTGCCCAGAACAGATCCTAGCGACATCGGCTTCTTATATCCATGACGCTCCATCACAGGCACAAGTGTCGTTCCTAGCATAGCTGTTGTGCCTATGGTAGAGCCACTAAGGGCTGAAAAGATACCCCCGGCGCCCACCGTTAACAGAGCTTCCCTACCCGGCAAACGTCCCATCCATTTGTTTAGGCTATTAACCATATTTGAACCCATTCCCGATTCGAACATTACTTCGCCCATTAGGATAAATAAGGGCACCGGAACCATCGTGAAGGTAGTGATCGAGGAAAAGATGCTACAGATAAGTTGCTCTAAGCCAATTCCACCGCCACAGAAAAGTAATGCACCCAAGATATTTACTAGTAGGAAGCCAAACGCTACAGGTATTCCTGATGCCAATACTACTAGTAGGCTACCAAAAAGAAACAGTAAGGCTATCCACCATTCCAACGATACCTCCTCTCCCTTGTTATTTATTTCGCAATTCTCGCCATATGCCTAAGTATCCATACGCTCTTCTCAAGAACTGTATAAATAGCAAGAAACTGCCTACAGTAATAATGGCTAAGATAGGAGATTTAGGAAGCTGCAGCGTCTTCGGTATAATAATTCCCTGTTGGAAATAGGTCCAAATGACCTGCACGCTATACCAAAAAATAACAAAACAAACTATTGCGCCAATAATAGAGGTAATGATGTTAACGAGGGCTTGAACCTTTGGATTTAACTGGTTAACTAATACATCGATTTTTACATGTCCTTCTTTTCTCAGTACCCAAGCAGTGGCCAGAAAGGTTGCCCACAATAAAATATACTCGGTGGTCTCGAACACCCAAACCTGAGGGCGATTCAGAAGGTACCTAGCGACAATTTCCACGCACACAATGATACACGCAACCCCTATAAGAACAGCTGCTACTGCGGCTAGGCCACTAAGAACCCGCTCAAAAATAGCGCTAACTTTCTTCACTAGCATAATAGTTTATTTTTCTCCAAGAGTAGGTATATAAAGAAGATAAGTATTTATAGAACAAATAAACAGAATTATTCAACTATCCCGCCATCTCCTTTGTTTTTTTGGTCTCCTAACCTAACCCTGGCCCCCATCTCCTTATATCCATAACTGTAAAACTAGGTACCCCTCCAGCTTGGGAACACACTACACAAGCATATGGGTCTACCTGGGATGAGGAAAAGGCTCTCCATTATGGTCTGAGTCATATGTTCTACATCTACTTTTGGTTCAATACCTCCTCCTTAAAGAAGTTTATCATTGTTGTATGCCAGCATCAAAAACTCAAAATAGGTATGGTTGTCTATCTAGTGGTACGATACAACCCTCTTCTCCATCCAACGATATTATGATTGCAAGCCTTCTGCTGGCCCTCTTCAATCTCCAGAAGCCATGATCTCTTTTAATTTGGGGCCATATTTCGGTGATTTTTCTATCACCTCTTTCCAAGCCTCATCATAAGCCAGGTTCACATACCGTTTGGCATCATCCGGTGAGAACTCAATAAATTTTACCCCACCGGCCTTGATATTCTTCAATTCTCCTTTCCATAGGTCGCGCCACCTCTGTTCCAGTCCTGTTTCTTGCTCTTCCACGACTTCTTCCAGCAACCTTTGCAAATGCTTAGGAAGCCGATTCCAGCTATCCAGATTCATCGCTACTAGGATATTCGCCCCATAGAATGGATGTTTAATCATGTACTTGGTTACCTCATGCAAACGATAATCGCATATGCTGGGTGGCCAGCAATAGCCATCAATTACCCCCCGTTCCACAGCAGTGTATACCTCACGAAAAGAAATAGTAACCATAGAAACTCCTAAGGCTTTATGAAAACGTGTATATATTGGGGCCCCGCGGAGCTTTATCCCTCGTAAATCTTCAGGAGTTTTAACTGGAACATTTAGGTACATATAGTATCCCCTAGGGTAAACCGATCTACCCAGATAGTACAACCCATGCTGCTTGGCGCTTTCTCGTAGGAGATCAAAAGCCCCTCGCTCCCGCTCCTGTGTAGGTGTCAGCCGTGAAAGGGGAAAAACAATAGCTTCTGGCCACACTGTCTGAATGTAGGAACTCCCAGGCGAGTAAAAATCGATCACCCCCCTCAATAGTGCATCAGTCTGCTCAAAGGCAGGGATTGCCTCCGATCCGCCAATGATTTTGATGACAAGCTCCCCATTTGAGCGTTTCTTAACTTGCTCGGCAATCCAAATCTCATGGTAATTTATTGGGTGGCCTCGTTTTAGCAGCGTAACAGCTTTAAGAACAATTGGCTTAGCTGGTTTAGAATGAGCTGTCATAAAGGGCAGAGCTATCGAGATTAATATTATGCAAATGCTTCCAAATAGTGTTAATAACCTTTGCTTTTTCATGATAAAACCTCCTTCTAAAAAGTTTTAGCCCGCTAGATACTTAACTAATATGCTGCCTCGTCTATCACCCCCTTACTGGCTTCAGGATTTACCCTTAGCCGAAAATATTATTGTGGACCTACCTATCCACAAGCCAGAATAGCGTTCATGATACACTTGTATTAATATTATAACAAGAATATGTTTGTCAAGCTCTTTTTATTTTTTATTTCTGTACCCTATATTTCACTCACCCACCTGATCCACCCTATCTCTGATACAAGCAACCAGTTTCTCAAGCTGTGTCTTTTCCAGTTGTAATAAAAAATCCAGATTATTATCCATTTTCACAAGCTCCTC
>Ga0114922_10003431_pt1 | contig 14772 bp, 18 predicted proteins | sample AartaG_FD_100975 | JGI IMG/M metagenome (GOLD analysis project Ga0114922, IMG submission 100975) | Deep subsurface microbial communities from Aarhus Bay to uncover new lineages of life (NeLLi) - Aarhus_00045 metaG | ecosystem: Environmental > Aquatic > Marine > Oceanic > Sediment | place...
AGCCCGCTCGAAAGCGAGTTGGTTGGTCGCGCAGCGGATCAAGTCGCGCTGCACGATGAGGCGCCCAAACAGCGAAAGACGCGCTTCGGTGTCGTAGGCTTGGGCTCGGACATTGAGACCCTCGGCCGACAACGGTTCTAGTTTGGTTGGGGCACCGTGAGCTCGTTGTGCCTTCGCAAGGATGCGTTCGCCATCAATCCGGGGGGCAAAACCGGCAGCCATCAACGGCGACCCGAGGCGATTCAGCAGGCGTATCGCCAGCGACTTTGATGAGTAAGCCATGACGTCTTTCGTGGGCCGCATGCGGGTCCTTTGGCGTTTGCCTGGATTGGATGGTTGGACCGATGGACATCGATCGAACCGCGCCTCATCGGTGTAGCGATCGTTTTTCCCCCGTTCGCCGTCGGGATGTTTGTACCGACAGGCAATGTCGGTGTCACCTCGCCTTTATCGCCGCACCCCAACACATTGTAATGAATTGGCTATTTTGCATGTGGACGAGAATCAGGGTGGTGCCAGCGATACTGACGGGGCGGCGACCTCCTCGTGATTCGTCTGGGTTGAGAACCTGAAGCGAGCAAATTGGGGTGGCCCGCGACTTATGCGAGCCACGTCAAGATATTCGATCTGAAAGCGGCACCGCGACACAAACCGCAAATAGCTCTTGCTAATGGAAGCTGATGGATATCGCTTGGAACGCCTCAATCGATAGGGCGCCCGACCTCGATTTAGAAGCGCTCTTGCGACCGACAGCTGTTTCAACGCTTGCCGAACGCTGGATTGCCATGTGAGCGAATTGTGCCTCTTGGCCGGGGTGCTGCGGATTGAGCATGTGCTGAAACCTGCTGATTTACAGAACGTGTTATTGGAGCCGGTAGTATGTGCTTCCAGGAAGAAACAATCAGCCAGGCGCCAGCGAGAAGCATAAGCAGTGCGCTGAGCAGGAATGTCTCAAGCGGAGCATTTTTTACATCCTCATCGGTCATGTATTCTTTGAAGCCCAGTGCTGAATTGACACTTGGCTGATCGGCGTAATATCGCACCCGGATTTGCTGCCCATCGCGAGCTGTATAAGCTTGATCCTGAGATACATTGATTTCACTGGAGTACTTACGGCCATCCAACGTCGTGAAATTGTATTTGATGGTGTAGTACCTGCCGGCGCCAGCAATGCGGCCCCATCGCCCAGTAACCAAGTGCTCCGTGCGTGATTCAATTGCCCCGGTAGTGTCGATACCGTTTTCTACAATTCTCCGGCCAACCCTCTCGACGTCTCCGGAGAACACAGAGAGGGCTCCAGCCGCACTAGCAAAGATCAAAATAATTCCGAAAACGAATTTGACGTATGACCACATAAAAACGCACTCCAATACAATATGAAGGCAGCGTATTTTAGCGCAATGAACCCACGGTTAATCCAAGGGTCTGGCATACGTATGTGTTTAATGAAGAGTTGCAAATTTGGGTGCTGAATTTGTTGAACACCGACCCAATAATAGTGCACTCGCCCAATTATGCGGATGCGAATAAATGGCGTTTCGGCTCAGTTGAATTTCTTCTCGCGCCAATTGTCCGGGGGTCGCGTTTTCATTCCGGCCCGCTGTAAATGAGAGGCGGCACGATTAAGTGTCGACACGATACCGCAAGCTCGCCGATAAACAGGCTCCGGATTCATTGACCGTTACGCTTGGATAAATGCGGCATGATTCATCATTCCGCTGCGTATCCAGCCGGGCGACGACCTCGTCCAATCTATCCAGCATCACGATTAGTCGTTCTTGAACCGTTTTTCGAAGAGACCTTTGCAAGCCGCAAGGAATAACCCGATGCTATCGCCCCAGCTTCTTTCGACATGGTCGCGCACGCCAGATATCAATCACCGCCGACACAGCGCGCTGCAGTGAACGGCCCTAATGAACGACCCGTCCGAGGAGGCGCAATCCAGAGACAGTCGGATGCCATTGCATTCCCTGACGCCGCAACAATCCCCGTTCTGAAAGCTCCTCAGCAATCGACAGGTGGAAAGGTGGCAGGTAGCTGATCGGTTTCATCGCCGATAGTTCTAACAATGCGTAATCGTTTTCGCGTAACTGGCTCATGGTGTATTTCCCCGCACATACGACACTATCCAGTCGAGCATCCGATTGGAGTTGTCTAAACTAGACGACCAATCTCAGCCCGCTCGTAACCTAGGTGAACACTAAGCACCTATGCTGGAGGGAAGCTAGTGGCCTTGCGGGCATTTCAGCACCACTGTTGCTGTACCGCACCCCACACGCTGCAGGCCTGCGCTCAGAGACCTTCCGATGCCGGTGTAAAATGAGGGCTTCACCGAGGTGCGGGGCCTCTGGTTAGAGTTGAGTTGCAGGGTAAATAAGTCTTTTCGTCAGCGTCTCCGCTGGCCCCGGATCAAGTGCGCTTTGCCCGCCCCTGGACCGTGCTATCAACGATCCGAACGCACGTAGCGACGTTCGTAGTTCGTTCGCCAAGAACGCTTAGATGTTGCACACGGCAACCAGTCCGGCCACTATCGATATCGCGCCAATACACGCGGGGATCGCCGCCATGTTCTGGTGGTGTGAGTGAAGCTCAAAAGGCCCTTGAGAGCACATTCCATTGGGCACCAAAGGATGTCGTATTAATGCGTTATTTTGGCAAGTTAGCACCAGCAATTGGCACGGTCGCGATCGCCACTTTGTCAGTTTGTTTCTCCCCAGCATCCCCGAACCAAGGTGTTGCCGAGGCCGCCGACAAGGAAGAGGTTCCCGGTGAAGTCATTGCCGTGCAGATACGCAGGCAGGGCTTTGCCTGCAAACCACCGGTTAGCGCAAAGCGTGATACCGAGTATTCGACACCTGGCGAAGCGGCTTGGCTTCTGCAGTGCAAGACGGAAAAGTATCGCGTTCGGCTGATCCCGGATATGGCAGCCAAAGTTGAGCGGCTCGAGTAAGGCTCCGTGCTTGCAGTCGGTACTTCGCGATTGAAGCGCCGGTAACGCGACTAAGCGGCTTTCGCTTCTTCATGGCCGACGCCCGTGCCATTCGAACCGACTGACTTGCCGCGTTCGCGAGCTGGTCTGTGTCAGAGGGCATTAATTGTCGAACGGAATGCGATCGTAGTAGAGCCCGTGCTGGTCGGTTGTCTCTGACTTGCCGCTATTTGCTCTTGACCAAATGGGAGCAACGACGGCTTCCACTGAGGAGACCGCCTTGGTGCAGGGGCTATTCGGGCGCCTGCAGGCGCTTACCACCGCATATCCGAACGCTTCTGCTCCCCTGTACATCGCCAATTGCTGCTCTGGCTCGGCGGTAACAATTGCCAAAACGGCTACCGCGACGAAGACCCATTTAACCAGCCACAACACAGCAAAACCCCGCAAAGCAGAACTCGACACTTTACCGTTAACGGATCTTGGTCACCGATAAGTAAACGCCGACGAAAAAAGGGTCGTGTGCGGCAGGCCGGCTTGACTTTGCTAGGCAATGTGGCCAAGCCGGTTCGGTCGGCTACGAACGCCATGCGATGGGTTGCAGAGGCGCTCCACCGGATCAATTGAAACGGCGCGGATGTCCGATGGACCCGCTCCGCTTCACCATTCACTCGCTTCCAACCGAAGCGGAAACTTTGAAAAGCAGCTCCACTTCAACGGCGTCACCGACCGAGCAGAACAGATCTCATTTTTTGACGCTTCTGTTCGCTGATGTCGTCAAACTTTTCCATCTGCTGATTGCTCAGTATAGGCACCAGCTGGCGGTGCACTTCAGTTGTGATGTCACTCATCTTTGAGCGGATGGAGATCAGGTTCATAAACGACGGACGATTACCGGGCTTGAAATTGTATTCCTTCAACACTGCCATGCGCTGATTGACGGCTTTCTGAAGAATTGGGTCGATCTTGGCCTTCTGTTCGGCATTCAGCTTTAGGTCCGCCTCGACCGTCTTAAGACCGGGCTCCATCATTTCGCGCACATCGGCCGCGAATGCAGATGAGGATGCCGTTGCTGCAAATAACAACATTGCGAGGATGCTTGCCCGGCTTTGATTGCTATTCAGTGTGCTCATTATTGTCCTGCAGCTGATGGTCTTGATGAGTGTTTTGAATATTGGAAGGTTTCATTATTCGCGCGCTTATTCGATGCACTGATTGCCCATGGGTTGCGACAATATGATGACCAGCTGTTCCGCAGGGTGTGCTGAGTGTTGTAACTTGCGAACTACGGCGGGCTAGAGTGCTGGTCGATGCCTGCCCCCTCTCAAGGATGGCAACTAGTCCGGAGCAGAAATACATGGAGCTCTGCTAGGAAATGTCAGCATCCGAGGGTCAAGCTGACATCGGGTGTCGTGAGTGATGGTCAAGTGTCGACGATTGGCGAGTTGCGCGCCGGTCGACGGCCTCACCTATTGGGAATATACGTTTGCCGAGATGCTCCGCAGGCAAGACGCTGAACAAACGTTGAAAAGGATTGTCGGCGAGAACGGTTGCGATCTTGTGCCAAGTCATATCGTTCGCAGGGGTGATCTGGTTCCTGGCTATATCCTGGTGCAGAAGGAGGCGCGATGGGTTCGTCGTTTCGGCGCCTTGGTTCTCGAGGCGGCTTTAGTATGGTTTACCGGTGGCGGTGGCCTCTGCATACTTCTTTCCGTCTGAAACAATACTGAGGTTGCACCCCTAACCGATTACGTTGCTAGTGCCACCTCGATCGTCATTATTCAGTAGGCAGTGGAGTTAGGTATGCGTAAGTTTCTTATAAAGTTCTTGTCCGCACCATTATTGATTTTAGCCTTATCGACCTCAACTTCCGCCCAGACCGCTTCATTCGAGAAGGCCCTTGCTAAAGCGGCAAAAGCCGTCGGTCATATCGAAACTGCGTGTGCCTACGACGTGACCAAATTCTGTCCCAGTGTGACGCCCGGTGATGGAAGAATTGCGTTATGCCTGCTAGCGCACGAAGACAGGCTTGCCAAAAGCTGCCTTTCAACGGCTCTGAGGGTTGGGCGAAACTTTGACCTGGCGGTTAGCAATATATTCCGGGCAGCCCAAGTCTGCGAACAGGATATTGTAAAGATTTGTGGCGAGATCGAACCTGGCGGTGGCCGTATCGCGCAATGCCTCATTGATAATCAGCCCAAGCTTGCAACTCAATGCAGAGCTGAAGTGGTAAGTTTAGCCGTGCGCTTCAAATAGCTTCGGGTCATTCTCTAATTTCATTCACCGCTAGCGCCTTCACACGCTGGAATTTCTTGTTCTTCAAGAACAACCATCGGCGGCAACTTGGCCGCGAAAGATCGCATTGAACCGCCGCACTGGAAGCAGGTTTCTTACCCTGCTCGAGTTTGGCTTTCGCGATCGATCCTATTGGTTGCTCCTGCTGATCGCCCCCATCGCTGATGGATTTCGTGATTGTATTATCAGGCGACACTCGAGGCGGTGGCAACCTTCGGCTAGAGACCGCCCCAAGCGTTTTGCCGATGAGACGGAGGGGATTGGTGGCCACCGACTTAGAGTCCGTTTCAGCGAATGAGATGCCAATAGCTGCAGTGGGAGGAGTGGCCCAATTCGACTTTCCAGGTTGTTCGCGCCTCGCCTTCAGAAAGGGCGCCTCGCTGTCGCTCGCAGACGCGCCCAAGGGCAAAGACGACGTGGCTTTGTGAGGCTCAACATTCGCCCACGGGAAAGCAAAGAAACCCAAACAGGCGAGGAGAACCACCGACGCGACGAATGAAAGGATGTGTTTGCGCATACTACCTGCAAACTTCTCTAAAGGCCCACGCCCACAAGTGATACCCATTCCACAAGGTTACTGGAGCGGTGCGGCTGGGCTCCGGTTTCGCCTAAACAAGTAACCAGGACCCCAAAGTTACTGCTACCCCTAAGGAAGTGCCAATTTTGACGGAGGTACGGTTAATCGATTGCCAGTATCGGCATGCGCTGAGATTAAAGCGGTTTTCTCGTGCATAGATTGCGCTATCGGGAGCTGCGCCGACGCGTTTGATCGTTGACGTCGACACGTACGCCGTCTTGACGATCCTGAATTCGATGCGTTACGGCCAGCTCTTTCGTCGAAAGCTAGACGGGGAGCTTGATATTGGACGAAGAAGAAAAACGAACGCCCAACAGTTCCCCTAGCCGTGTCCCATAGGATCGTAGGATTGGACACGAAGTTGACCGCCAGTTGCCCTGAGACGCTCTACCGACCAAGGCGGCAGGCAGGGGATAGTGACCGATGAAACTACTTCCGTAGCGCGCACCCTACCTTGGCGCTGATCACCGACGAGCCGATCAGTAGAGCTGGGTCACAACGGGTGGCGGACACTCATTGTAGAGCTGGCCAGTTGAAACTTAGACGAAATAGGAAGGACGCACGCGAGCGAGCGCACCCGAAGAGACGTATCGCGCACCCGGGGGCTAGTCGCAGTATGGGCGGCTACGGGAGGCGTTTAGATCGAAGTGAAAATGGCTTCGATGTGCTTCATTTGCTTCCGGGCCGAGCACCGTATCAAAATGTCCGCATGCCCCGCTGTGCAAGCTCTTGAGGAATTTTGCTGCGGCGGTTCGTTTCGCGCGCTGGACTACACTTTCCGGCTTCTTTTGTCGCGGTTGACCCACTGAGGTCTGCGCGTCTTTGAGTGTCAGACTAGTCTTTGTTATTTTCCGGCGCGGGGGACGTGCGGCATAGCGAGAGGCTGCATCTTGAGTGCTGGTTCCTGCAGGCGCATTGGCTCCAACCGGCGCTGCCGTTTTTCTGATTTGTCGTTCTGCGTCACGCTTGGTTGGACCCCAGCCCTTCCGAACGGTGATTATGCGGCCATCCTTGAGTACGAACGCAGAGACATCGATCGCGTTGGCAAACGCGTGCTGGCTCAGATTTCGGTCGGGCAGATTGTAGACATTCCGGCAGACGTATCCAGAAGCACCAAGGATACGCGCCACGCCCGAACGCAACTTGCGCTGCGAGGCTGGCTGCAAGGTGGACTTGTTCCATTGATAGAGTGCTGCCGCCATCTGGCAATTCACTTCGACTGGCGGATCGAAAGCGACTGGTGATTTGGATCCCAGACGCTTCAGGCGGACAAGTACCGGTGCTCCGCAACCGCCTTGCTTTACCTGTGGCAACATTTCGAGGTCTGCATCGACCGACTTCAGCAACTGCACGCACTGTGCTCGGCTACGCGCTATTTCGCTCTCCGTCCAGCCACCATCGAGTTGTGGTCCGGCGCCTTCAAGAGACTGCCGTGCGGATGGATCCTGCATCGCTTTTCTCAAGGGAGCGGCGCGATCAATATTCGGCTTGGAGGGGAAGAAGGGCAGGAGCAATAAACCTGCCATTGCCAAAAGAGACAAGCTGGTCGATGGGGTCGAAAATTGTTGCTCTAGTCGAAGCATCGGCCCATTTCATCAGCAAGGAGAATAAGAAAGATCTGCCTCCTGACATCGATACTGAAACTTAGCGAAAATACTCTTAATAGATCCTTAGAAACGGATCGCTGGTTCGTCTCTGCTTGGGCCGTTCATTGCAGTCCAGATTTCAATCTCCCCACTTGTGCCGCCATAAGATCGTTGTCTCGGACTGATGGCTTTTTTGTGAGGAGCACGATGAAGCCAAGAAAGATTCCGGCTCCACTGACTGTAGAAGAGATCCCGGGCGGCAATCGCGTCGACGAGACAGAAGGGAAGGCCATGGCCTACGTCTATGGATAGCTTCAATGGAGCTACCCGCTGCAGATCATCTCAGGCAAACTTGAGAGGAGGCCATACGTGTCGCCTTGATCAGAGGTCAGGCGCCTGCGGGTCGAGCTGCTGCAAATAGGCGAGCAGATCCGCGATTTGATCCAACGGCATGAAACGAAGCGTGAGCATATCTGCTTTGGCAACACCATTCCGGATCTTATGCAGCGCTTGAGCCGGCCGATTACGGGCTATCCAACCTAAAGACGCAACATCCCCTTCTTCCCCATAGATTACCGCTTTACCGTCAGCTTGATGGCACCGCACGCAAGCGCCATCGTAGATGATCTTACCCCGCTCACTGACACCTCGTGCCGCACCGCTCTTATCGACGAGATAGGCAATGCTATGCTGCCCTCGGCTTAGGAAAACACTGAGCGCCTTCATCTGATCGGACGAAAGTACTTTTGTGATATTTTTGTGAGTGCCTGTCCTAATGATACGGAGAAGCTCAGCCGGGTTCCGGCCTATTGCTGGAGCCAGGCTTGCAAATGCTTCGTCCTTCGACACCTGTCCAAGATCACCGTCACGCCCCTTATAATCCCATCCATGGCATGAAACACAACGCCAGGTTTTCTCATTGTAAGTCTTGACGACCTCAGGAAAGCTCGGATGCGCCGTAGCTGGAGGGCGCCTACCCACGACATTCCAGAGGTTGTCATAGAGGCGTCCACCGAGACTCAGCGTTTCGACATCGCTCGAAAAACCGCTGATTGGTTCACCGCCCTCGACAGGATTTGCACTTGGCAGACCTCCGATCGCAACGGCGAGTATCGTGACACAAATTGGCTGCGTCCAAAGCTTTAGAGATCCCAATAGGTGGGAAAACGGAACCTGCACCATGGTGCTCCCAAAATAAGCAATAATCCGTCGAAGTTGCATCTGATGCCGGCGACACATCACCACAGCCAGAATGTTGCCGCTTTTGGCCTCAATCGGACCTCACTCCACCCAAAACAATGGAGCTGCTGTCTGGTCGACTGCGATCATCAAGCGACTTTGAGAAAAGTATCACGAGAGCATTAGAGAGGAGCCAGAAGCGGCCGCAGCCTTTTCGATTCTGAACCGCCGCCAATCTAGGGACATGGGTGACGGTAGCCGTCATATCCGAGATAGGTTCCGCTGTCCGGATCATAGGACCGGAACCGCTCGATGCAGTAAGCCTCGGTGTCTACATAATCCGGATCGGCATAGGCAGGAGCGCGACGATAGGGGGCAGAATAATATCTTGGCCCAGGATCGTAGTAGCGATCAGGATAATATGAGCGTCTGGAATAGTAATCGTAAGGGTCTGGATCATATGGCCCGTAGTAGTAAGGCGCCGCGAGCGCGCGGCCGATTACCACGCCGCCAATAATACCGGCACCGACACCCAGTCCACGTCCCCTGCGCCATCCTATGTCCAAGACGTTTGCCGTGGCTGAGTCCTGGATCGCCAGGGCACCCGGCATAGACGTGGCCGAAGCAACCTCTGGCATTAGTGGAACGCTGACCGCGATGACGGCGGCAGTAGCGAGGACACCAACTCGGATGGACATATCAGTTCCTCCATTACGCTCCCCCGTCGACACCATCATACCAGAGATAGACTTGCCGTTTTTGATCCGTGACAAAAAAGTTATTGCTCTCTCCGAGCACTGATGCCCCATAGAGTTTCTGTCAAATTGGAACTATGTCGTGAGGCGAGACCACCCTGCCATCGAGGACCCGCACCCTTTATCGGAGGTCAGCAGCATGTTGGGCCTTGTCTGTTTTCGGGCTTGAAGCGGGCATTGGCCAGCGCTTAGCGCTCACCAGACACGCTGAAACATTCCCGTCGTCAGAAAATACTGCTCCACGGATGGCTGTCAGGGCACGCGCCAGGATAAGATCGCAAGTAGTGATGTAAAACGTGTAGCAAGTTTGAGACGTGCTTAGCGTCACCGCGAGCCTGGGCCTCTCGAATGTCGTCGATAATCATATCTCGGATTTGCGTTTGACCCTCAGCTGTTTGAGAGAGGTACTCCGCAAGGCAACAAGCGGCTGCTTCTGGAATGTTTTCGTGTTCAGCGATGGCTAGGATTTCTTCTTCGCTCAATCCGCTGAAGGCGATGAGGTCTTCAAGGGTCAGCATGAGCGGCGCTCCCTTGCGATAGCTGAACCGCATCCAAGCAGAGGCCACCAGATACGAGGGGCTGTTCCGGTGGCCAAGATCGACCGGGGGGGAAGGCCGATCATCGCTCTGGAGCTCGGCGCTGTTGGGGTGATCATTGAATACGCTTCTCTCAGAGAGTGACCGGATTGTACGAAGGCGCCAAACAAGCAACTTGATCCTCGTCAAAAAATGCGGGGTTGCTGATATTGCCCACAGAAGACTTGTTCTGTGACACAAGCCGGCGTGACCCTCTTCTTGACCAAAGCTCTTAAAGGGCAAGCCCCTCTCTATCAGCTGCCGTTTGCCAGCCCCTAATCACGGTGACAGTTCCTAAGTTGGAATCCGGCTGTCACCGGGGAGCCTGCTCAATTCCCTAGACATTAACCTGGTCGCTGACACAACTTCGGCCTGGCAGCAGGCCGTTCTGGATGGCCGTTGTTCGAGTTGCCTCTATGAGATCAGAGGCGTAGACTGGCAGCATATTGAAATGCGGCCGACGAGCGTGCCGCGCTGAGATTTGCGTTTTTTGCGCATTCAGCTCTGGCGAATTGAGCGATTAATAACGCGGGTCTAATTGCGATACGGGAGTCTCGGCGAAGCCGCCTATTGACCGCCTAACGGTTGAAAGGAAACTTGCCATGACCATCTCCGGCGCACTTCATCAATATCTCAATCGAGCGGGCATCCCGTATCAGGTCACGCTGCACGAGCGCACGCACTGTGCACTTCAGACGGCAAGATCCGTGTCGATTTCCGCTGATGCACTCGCGAAGGGTGTGCTTCTCCGTCGCGCAAATGGGTACGTGCTGGCCATCGTGCCTGCCTCCAGGCAAGTGCGTCTCGAAGACGTCGGTAGCTGCCTTCACGAACCGGTTTGTCTTGCAACCGCAACCGAGGTCTCGGAACTATTTGACGACTGCGAAACTGGATCTGTCCCGCCTATAGGCGAGGCGTATGGAGTACAGGCGATCGTGGATGAGCGTCTTGAAGGACTGAGCGACATCTATTTCGAGGCTGGCGACCACTACTCACTTGTCCATATTAAAGGTCTGGACTTCGACGAGCTGACGGCCGACATCCTTCACGCTCAGATCAGCACACATCATTAGGATTGCGGCCTGCGAACATCCGCTACTGAGCGAAGCGGTCTGTGAGTTCAACCGCAATGAACTCCCGCAACGCTCCGATATGCTTTGGAACACTCATCACCGTTGAATGTTCGCCGGTCGTGTCTATCCCGCCTAAGTCATCTGGCGTTTTGGAGAGCCGCTCCCGCACGCGTCTCCATTCTTGCGGTTTCGATAACGTCACTTGCGTATAGCTACCGATGGGAGATTCGATTGGCACGGGAATATTTGAAAACGGCCGTACGAACGGCGTCGTCCGACGAGAACGATGTTCGTGGTATTGTTCAGGCCATTCTGAATGAAATCGAGGCGGAACGGGAAGAAGCTGCCGTGCGTTATGCTGCGAAGTTCGACAAGTACGATGGGAACATCATTCTCACACGCGAAGAGATTGAAGCCGCTTCAGCACAAGTCCCAGAGACTCTAAAGAACGATGTACGGTTCGCCCACGATAACGTCCGTCGGTTTGCCGAAGCTCAGAAGGCAACAATCCAAGATTTCAAAACGGAAATCGTGCCAGGACTTATTGCTGGCCAGAAAGCAATCCCGTGTCAGTCTGCGGGATGCTACGTACCTGGCGGCCGCTACAGCCACGTAGCATCTGCGATCATGACAGTTACTACTGCCAAGGTTGCTGGCTGTGAGAGCATTGCAGCTTGTTCACCGCCGCGCCCTGGCGTCGGCATCAACCCAGCAATCACCTTCACCGCTGATCTTTGTGGTGCGGACAAAATCGTTGCTCTGGGCGGCGTGCAAGGCATTGCCGCAATGGCGTTCGGGCTCTTCGATCTGCCAAAGGCGGACATTCTAGTTGGGCCCGGAAATCAGTTCGTTGCGGAAGCAAAGCGTATTCTGTTTGGCCGGGTCGGCATCGACATGTTCGCAGGCCCAACCGACAGTTTGATAATCGCCGATTCCGTGGCGGATCCAGAGATCGTTGCCGCAGACCTCGTCGGCCAGGCCGAGCATGGGTACAATTCACCGGTCTGGCTCGTTTCAACAAATCGCGCCTTGGCAGAGCGCGTCTTAGAGCGAGTGCCAGCGTTGATTGAAGACCTCCCTGTGCTCAATCGCGACAACGCCCGGGCTGCTTGGCGGGACTACGCCCAAGTGATCATTTGTGACTCCCGTGAAGCAGCTGCAGCGGTGGCCGACGAATACGCGCCTGAGCATTTAACAGTTCAGGCCGAGGATCTTAGCTGGTGGCTCGATAACCTGCATTGCTATGGCTCGCTGTTCCTTGGCGAAGAGACGACCGTTGCCTTCGGAGACAAAGCGTCGGGAACCAACCACGTGCTGCCAACGTCCCGTGCAGCCCGTTACACCGGTGGCCTATCCGTCCACAAATACATGAAGCTGGTGACCTGGCAGCGCTCGACGCGCGAGGCAACGCGGTCTGTGGCCGAGGCGACGGCACGAATTTCGCGTCTTGAGGGCATGGAAGGTCACGCACGTACTGCCGATGTCCGTCTCGCAAAGTATTTTCCAGGGCAGCAATTCGACTTGGTCGGAACCGAGTGACCACTGTGTAAAGCCCTCTTTGTCTGGGTAAATACTATTTTACCAAGAACCTGAGGTAGACCAGCAGTGGACTAGGAGTGACCCCCGACGCCAACGGCTAGCGCCCAACATGACCACTTCACGAATGAGCTACTAAAGTACACACACGTCCTCCGGGAGTTTTAACCTTTTGAGCATAACTGCCAGCTAACTTATGGGTTCCCAGGTAGGGCGTACTTCTGCACTGAGGAGATGGAACCTGTGAGTTGGCTCCGCGCACTCCTCAGCTCAGATCTTTGGTCCTGCGACAATCACACACCTCGCAAGTCTTGCCGCCACACCAAATTGAGTTGTGGAAGCTTGGCTGCTTGGTCTTCTCGATGACCCGACTACGTGCTCCCCTGGGTTTAAGCGGCATACAATGTGCGGTAATGGGACTAAAAGTCTCATTCAATGGTACCCGCTTGGATCTAAGCGGACTCCGGGTCCCACTAAGCCACCTTCGAGATGAGCCTGGAGGGGCTTAAGGTCCCGTTAAGTCGCTCGTAGACAATTCCTTTGACGCTTCCTGTTAGCTCGCTCTTTTGCAACCTCAGGCTTGTAGACAGACGACCAGTCACAGGATTGATCATCTTGCTAGGGTCTTCCTCAGCTTTAGCTAACTTCTCGGCTTCCCTACGCTCTCTCTGAAGCTCAATCTTAGCTTCCCTACGCTCTTCATCGGTCTGATACTTGGTGATCTTGGCCATGTACCTCTGTTGAGGGTCCCTCCCCATGACCTGCCCCCACTGACTGGTCCGGTTCGAATGTTGGTTCATTGGTGGTGAACTTGACCCCGTTCTCGATGCTGCGCGGGCAACTAGCTCTTTATAGAGCCGGTGCCATGGCCGCCAGATTGCCCCCACTCTGGCGGCAACTTTTTCGCGGCGTCTCCAATCGCCCGCCCCCTGGTTGTTTTGGTCCGCTATAGTGGGGGCCGAGTTCAGGCATACGAGGCTGCGACATGGCGAAAGAACAAAGGCCAATCGAGGATATCATTGACGGCAAGCGCTACAGTACCGCCAACGCCATTCAAATTTGTCCGCGACATAAGGACGGATATGGCGATCCAATTGCGGGCCTTTACAGAACAGCCAAGGGCAATTTGTTTGTGGTTGAAGTAACCGGCACTTCTGATGACGGGTCACCATACAAGATAGTAACGGCCACCATGAATGAGGCGCTGGGCTGGATGAAGTTGAACGGCATGGAAGATATGATTGAAGGTGTTTTGGGTAAATACATTGAGGATGCCTAAGTAAAGACGCCTACCCGCCCCTTGTTGATACCAAGTTTGTATTTATTTGCATCAATCCAACCGGCGTCGGGTGTCGTCACAACAAGACCCAGCGCACGCGATACCCCCGTTACTCGATGCCCGCGCGGTCAGCCGGTTCTTACCCACCTGCAACCGGCAAATACTAGCCGTCAGTTTGCCCCCCCAAGCCGGCGGCATAGTAGTTGGGTACGAGTAAGCGCACCATCAGCAGACGCTTGGCTGAGCACGGCACGAGTTTCGATCAACTGATCCATGATATTCGCTAGGATCTTGGCATGCGCGATCTTGATGACCGCAGCGTCAAGGTGAAAGAGCTAGGCTTCTTGCTCGGCTTTTCTACCCATGCCAGTTTTTCCGCGGCCTTCAAACGTTGGACCGGCAAGACGCCTGGTGAGACGAGGGCGTTGTCGTAAAGCCCTAAGAACTGATTTACTGAAGCTGAACTGAAGGATGTTGTTATGGTAGGTTTTTCTGGAAAGACGCTGTGTGTGTTCGGCGCCGTGGCAACCGCGACCACATCTACGACTTTGCTTTGCACGTTACCGACACCAAGTCCGGTCGAAGCTGCGGAAGAAAAAGCGCCGAGCGGAATCGTAGCTGCACAGGTCCGCAAGCAGGGTTTTGCTTGTGATTATCCGGTCAGCGCAAAGCGTGATCCCGAGCAGTCAAAGGCCCATGAAGCCCTCTGGCTGTTGGCATGTAAACCGGAAAGGTACCGCGTGCGCCTCATCCCAAAGGTGGCCGCGAAAGTTGAGGGGCTTGAAGACCGAGAGAAGGCTGATAGCCGTTAGTATTTGGTAGCCAACAGGAGGTACCAAGACCGGCGAGTTTTGGGGAGCCTACAATTCATGAAACGCTATATTTTAATACCAAAGCAGGACATTGCAGTTTCGCTGCTGAACTTTGCTGATATTTGTTTCTCGGAAACCGCTAGGCGGAAGCAGGTAAAACAGCTCAAAAAACTTAG
>Ga0114922_10003432_pt1 | contig 14769 bp, 13 predicted proteins | sample AartaG_FD_100975 | JGI IMG/M metagenome (GOLD analysis project Ga0114922, IMG submission 100975) | Deep subsurface microbial communities from Aarhus Bay to uncover new lineages of life (NeLLi) - Aarhus_00045 metaG | ecosystem: Environmental > Aquatic > Marine > Oceanic > Sediment | place...
CAGGCGGGATGGAAATAGACCGGCCTGGGAAAGATAGCTGGAGGTTTACTCAGGCGGGCAGTGATGCCGTGATTGTTAGCTCGACTGACAGGCTTGCTTTTATTAAGAATTTAGACCACGAGCTTAATATTGAGGAGATTTTGCAGGTTGTTGGCGATGAATTCGCCCTCGTCCTTGCCGAGGGATTCAGGAAAAGCAAAATTCCTAAAATCGAAGTGCACAGAAAAGAACTCGGAGATGACTTGTTGTGTTCCCCCGAGGAACTTTCTGCCATTGTTACTGAAGGGTCATTGGATACTGATATACCTCAGCTTACGTGGGGTGATACAGTGGCGATAGCTGATTTCATAGAAAAGAATTTTGTGCTAAGAAGCTAGGGCAGTGCTTGCCTCCCTCCTCCTTTGAAGGAAGAGGGTTAGGGTGAAGAAAATGTTTACAGTGGGGATATTGACCATCAGCGACAAAGGCTCAAGAGGGGAGCGACAGGATAAAAGTGGAGAGGCTATTCACGAAATGCTTTCCGCTATGGATGTTCGCATTGTAAATTACGACATCATTCCTGATGAGAAGGAGCTTATTGTTGAAAAGCTGGTTAAATGGGCAGATGAAGATGATTTGGACGTGCTCCTCACCACAGGTGGAACGGGGCTTACTCCTAGGGATGTTACCCCGGAGGCGACTCTTTCCGTGGTGGATAGAATTGTCCCCGGTTTTGCCGAGGCGATGAGAGCTGAAAGCCTTAAGAAAACTCCCATGGCCATGCTCAGTCGAGCGGCCGTTGGCACTCGCGGGGAATGCTTAATTATCAACCTGCCGGGAAGTCCTAAGGCGGTACGTGAATGCCTTGAGGTAATATTGCCGGTCCTGCCTCATGCTGTGGAAACGCTTAAAGGCCAGGCAAGCGAGTGCGGCACACCCGAAACTTAAGTCAGGATAGCCAGTGAGCCTCCAAGCGCTCTTTTTATCGCTGTAAACCTTGAGTATAATCCAACTCTTTCACTCGCAACATTGGCTTGCTACCAGGATGGCCCTGTTATATTAGTCTGCTACGGCGGTTGATGGCAGTTGAAACCCTGCCTATTGCCCTCTACCTCTAGCTATTTCCTGAATGCTACACTGTACACTGTGTATATAACCAGCAGGTAGGCAACCGTTCTAATGCCAATTAAGAAACCCGTCAAGGCATCATGTAAGCCTAGAAGCGTTAACAGGTGGGAGAGCCCAAAGAGCCCGAAGCTTATGGCGATGTACAGAGGCCATTTGTCTTTGGCTTTCTTAAAACCCACGCAGCCAAAGATTACTATTATGACGCAGAGTATTAGATTTACCAGGGTGATTGGGTCCATGTCTTTATTCCTCCTTTCTATACGTTATCTTGAAGCTGGTAAGCTGCAATTTTTTAATCAGCTACCGTGGAGCATATTAGAATACGTGCTCGCTGACTGTCAAGATGTTACATAAAAAAGAAGGGAAAGCTATATTGGCCCCCTTTATTTTGGAAACCTATTGACCAGTCGCCATTGCACGGACATAGGCATGGCCGATTTCATGTGTATAGCCGGATACCATAGGCTATCCGCTCCTGAGGCTGCGGGTAACTTCCCCGAAGTTTGGTCTTTTCCCGTACATCAACAAGTAAGTTCTGAAGACCTTGGCTGTCAATAGCAGCCCACCGATGATGGATAACACCAGCACCGCTATGCTGGTGGCCAGTTGCCAGGCAGGTATATCACTCACGCCCAGCCTTATTATGACTTCCGCAGGAGCTGAGACAGGTAAAATGGTAAGAACGGCCCAAATTGGGTTGTCCGGAAACGCTATAAGTAAAGAACCGAACCAGAGGGGTATAAGTAAAGGAATTGTAAAAATCCCGATCAGTTGTTGTCCTTCCCGTGAATTGGAACTGATGGCGCCGATACCTGCCGAAAGCACGGCGAATAACAGGTAGCCCAGGATGAAATACACTACAGCCAGAACAATGAAGCTGGCCGGTAATTGTATTGTGCTGATAAAGCCGCCGATGGATGAGGAAGCCAGGTTCAAGAGGAGTGGCGCCGAGATTACCCAGATAGCTACCTGCACCAGCCCGGCAGCCCCAATGCCTAATACCTTGCCGGTGAGTAACTGTTGGGGGGAAACCGAAGACAACAATATCTCTATGAGGCGATTCTCTTTCTCCTCAACGAGCCCCTGTAGTAAATAAGTGGATGAGAAAATGATGGAGAGCGTCAGTAGAAGGCTAAAAACGCCCGGAAAGATAAGATTACTTAATCCGCCTTGCTCTGGAGCCACGGTGCCGGTTTCGGTAAGCCTGGTGGTAACCAGATTCAAGGGTGCTTCTACCCGGTCTATGGTCTCAGGCGATATCTTTTCCCCTAAGAGATTACTTAAGAGAAAACTCTTAATCGCCGCCGCAATGTCGGTTGGTGCCTCTAGCTGTTTTTCCAGAGTATAGCGGTTAATCACTCCCGTGGAGATATAATCCGGCGGGATGACAAAATACTCTTCAATATCGCCATTGACCAGCGCTTTAGTTGCCTCATCCGCTGTATCAAAACGAACCAGTGTTATGTTCCCCTGTTTGGTATACTGCTGGAATCCACCGGACTCATCCACATATCCAATGGTTGTTACTTCTGGCACTAGCGGCTTGGCAATTCCTGATATAAGCTGGGAAACCCCTATGGCCAGGATGGCTATGAGTGGCACGATAAGGGTCATAATGATAAACCCTCTCCTCTTTATCGTGTGCAGGAATTCGTGCCTTAATATCAAAAGCGTCTTATTCATGATTTCTACCCACCACTTTCAGGAATATTTCGTTAAGTGGAGGAGTAGCTACCTCAAAGCGGTTGATTACTATTCCACGGCTTACCAAATTCGCCAGAACCTGCTGAGGGGTTGTGTTGCTATCCAGCATCAGCTCTGTGTAGCCTTTGCGGGTACGCTTCTCGGTAACTCCCGGTACTTCCCCCAGCTTCCCCTCAAACTCCAGGAGAACCGAATTGCTTCTATACTTGGACTTGATTTCAGCCAGCTTCCCGTAAAGAACCGAGCGCCCGTGGTTTATCATCAATATGCGATCGCAAAGCTCCTCTATTTGATTCATCTGGTGTGTGCTCAGGATTACGGCTTTACCCTGATTCCTCAAGTCAGAGAACATCCCTTTCAGTAACTCGGTGTTAACCGGGTCGAGACCGGCAAAGGGTTCATCCAGAATAACCAGTTCTGGGTCGTGGATGATAGTAACGATGAACTGGATAATCTGCCCCATGCCACGGCTCAACTCCTCAATCCTCTTTCCTTTGTGGGGCAGCATACCCGTCTGGTTGAGCAACTCGTTGGCTTTCTCCTCGGCTGAGTGCCTGTCCATGCCCTTGAGGGAGGCAAGGTAGATTATGGAGTCGAGGACACTCAGCTTCTTATACAGTCCTCTTTCCTCGGGCAGGTAGCCAAGCTTATTCTTGCTGGTTTCACTCAACTTCTCGCCAAGGATGGTCACGTCGCCGGAGTCGGGCTTGATGATGTCCATCATCATCCTGATGGTGGTGGTCTTGCCCGCACCATTAGGACCAATCAGCCCAAATATCTCGCCTTGAGCGACAGAGAAGGACAGGTCGTTAACTGCGACTTTATCTGCAAAGGACTTGACTATATGGCTGACTTGGACTGCAAGCATAGTAACAGTTTCTTCTTCATTCGCATTGTAGCATATGGTCAAAAGTGTTAGCCGCCTTATAACAAATCGTCAAGATGTTTAAGGCCAGACTCCAGAATTGTGGCCGAGCTTGGAAGGTCTAAAGAGGGAAGAAGCACATTGAAGCATGGGCTTTCAAGGCACTCGGGAAGGGCAATAACACCATACTAGAAAGCCAGCCCTTTCGAAAGTATTTAACAGTTGCTGAACAGACTCCAGTCAGACATAACGCTGGTACTTAGGCTCGTACATCTGCGATTTAATGAATGCGTGGAGGTCATCGGGCTTTGGTTTCCTGGCGATGCCTTGCTTATAGGCTACCTCTGCCACTGCGGTAGCAATAATAGCGGAGACCTCTCTGATTTTGGTTAGTGGTGGATAAATGCGCCCTTGTTCGAGATCGCCCTCTGAAACCTCGTTTGCCAGGGCTTTTGCAGCAACAAAGAACATTTCATCGGTAACAAAGCTGGCCTCGCACGCAATAGTGCCCAGCCCAACGCCTGGAAAGATATAGGCATTGTTACCTTGACCTGGCACATAGGTTTTTCCGTCGAGCGTGACGGGAGCAAAAGGACTGCCGCTAGAAAAAATAGCACGCCCTCCCGTCCAGGTATAGGCCTCTTCAGCAGTGCATTCAGCCTTTGAGGTTGGGTTCGACATGGCAAAGACGATGGGTCTTTCGTTGCAACTGGCCATTGCTTCCAGTACCGCTCGGGTAAATGTCTTGGGCTGTCCGGAGACTCCGATAATTACTGTGGGACTGAGCGACTTAACAGCAGAAAGAAAATCACTGAGGTACTCATAGTCGTGGGCGTAAGGGAGCTTGTGTCCTGCCAGATTGCTGCGGCTTTTCACGACCAGGCCTTTGGAATCTACAAACCAGCACCGATTTCTGGCCTCTTTGTCAGATAGCCCATCGGCGACCATCGCAGAGCTAATTTTATCGCCAATTCCAATACCGGCTTCGCCAGCACCGAGGAACAGGATTTTTTGATCCCTGAGTTTGCCTCCTGTGATTCGCAGGGCTGAGTACAATCCTGCTAGCCCTACCGCTCCTGTTCCTTGTATATCGTCATTGAAAGTGCAAACTTGGTCTCGATACTTCTTCAATAGGCGAAGTGCGTTGTGAGTGGCGAAGTCTTCAAACTGGATAAGGGCATAGGGGTAGAGTTCTTGTATTGCCATGACAAGCTCTTCGACCAGGTAGTCATATGCTTCTCCATGAAGGCGATGCTGTCTGAGGCCAATATAAAGAGGATCATTCAGCAACTTCTTATTGTTTGTACCTATGTCAAGGGTCATCGGAAGAGATAGCCTGGGGTGAATGCCAGCACAGGCGGTGTAAAGGCAAAGCTTCCCCACGGGGATGCCCATTCCATTGGCACCCAGGTCTCCAAGACCGAGTATTCGTTCCCCATCGGTGACCACTATAATGCGCACATCCTTATTCGGCCAATTCCGTAAGACATCGATCACTCGCCCCCGATCCTTGGCCGAAATGAAGATACCGCGGGGTCTCCGCAAGATATGTCCATATTGCTGACACGCTCGTCCCACTGTGGGAGTATAAACGATGGGCATCATCTCCTCAATTTTGCCCATTATCACCCGGTAGAACAGGGTTTCATTTCGGTCGAGGAGGGCCATGAGGTGGATGTATTTTTCCGTATCCGTTGGCTTTTTGCGAAAATTCTCCATAACCCGCATGATCTGTGTTTCCAGAGAATGGACATGTGGTGGTAAAAGCCCCCGAAGCCCCAATGCCTTCCGCTCCTCCTCGGTGAACGCTGTCCCCTTATTCAAGGACGGTTCACGGAGTAAGTCGATCCCGGTCGGCATATTTATCACTCGAATCTGTTCCTTCTCTCGTAGCTCTTCGTCAGACATAGCTGATTCTCCTTCCGGTATTAACCAGGGACTGCTCAAGATGATGCTTTAGGATAAACAGCAGACTCTTTATGTTAGACACCTTTCGCCCTTCGCCGTGCTATTATAGCTCGTTCTTGTCTTTAGCGTCCTTATTTTCGTCTCCTTTCTGCAATATCCTGAGATGCTGGCTTGCGCAGTTATTAGGGGGGGAAGGGAAAACCACAAGCTAAGAAAGGGCATAACCGAACATCGGGAGAGCTCGGCAGGAGCATTTCAGCTTACTTATATATATTAATGTAGTCATTAGTGATGGGGGATTAGTAATCAATATTGGGGACATGCTGCCTGATTGGTGTCGTGTGCTTGCATTTCAGGGACTAATTTACTAGGTGATAAAGGACTAATTTACTACTGGAAGCCCTTTATATTTAAGGCAGCTTCAATTATAATCTTAACAGTAGGATTCGGGACATAATGCTTAATATCTGGCAGCTTTGATTAGTGTTGTGTTTCTTGAATTCTTGAAAGGAGGTGGCAAATTATGGAAGCAGCTGAGGAAATTATTGAATGGCTAACCTGGCTAGTGGTGACATCATGGATAATAAGCATTGCCATCTATGTCTATCTGGCTGTTTGCTTGCAGACTATAGCGCGCAAAACAGGTACGGAACACGGATGGCTTGCGTGGATTCCAATTGCCAATGCCTATTTGATGTGTAAGGTTGCCGGCAAACCGGGCTGGTGGCTTCTGCTCTTTTTCATTCCCATAGTGAACATAGTTTTTATGGTCATCGTATGGATGGGCATCGCGGAAGCTCGCGATAAGAAAGGCTGGTTGGGGATATTGATGATAGTCCCGATAGCCAACCTTATAGTCCCCGGGTACCTGGCATTTTCGGGGGGAAGCGCAGGTGGCGAAGGGTTGGAAGTTCGGCCTGGGAGCGTAGCGCCTGGATATATGGCATATGGTGGGGGGAGGACGGTAACTGGAGGGGCAGCAGCCCAGGCTAATCTTGTGATGCCCGAATATCCAAGCTATGCTGCGCAAAGTACGGTGGTCAGTGCCATGGAAGTCCAGGCAAGTGAGAAAGCGAGAGAAGTCCCGAAGGTTGTCACGGATACCGGCTCGAAAATACATGATGAGACCGTGCAACTGGTCATACCTTTATCGGCAAGTCGTAGTCAGCTTGCCCAGTTTAGGGAATATCTGGAAAATGTCGAGGATTTAACTATAGTGATGGTAGGCGGGTCTATGGATGAAGGCTCAATAATCACAGTCTCACCGCCTGAATCGACCGACCTTGTCCGCATCCTGAACCAAATACCTGTGGTAGAGAATGCTCGTAAGAAGGGTGAAGACATCGTGGTAAAGTTAAAACCTCCCGGTCCTGTAGAGACATGATGCCTGATTCATGGTGTGCCTGATTCGTGTTCTTGGCGTTCTGATCGCAACTACGTTGGTGATTCCTTCTTTACCTGTGGAGGGAAAGTATGTTATCCCTTGCCCATGGGCGGCTTTTCCCAGGGAATGCCGATATCTCTATAGAGTTGTCTCCTGGGCTCAATCTCCCCCCGGCGGCTGAGGAACTGAGGCCCGCTGGGCCTCACCTCTTCTTCCAGGTGGTATTTCTCATGCTCAAGTCTTTGCTCCTCGGTCATGGTCTCAAAGCGGAGTTCGATTCCGTCTCCTTTGGGTTTGACGTGAACCGTGGTGTAGTGGCAGAAGGCGCACCTCAGTTCCGTAGGGCTTACCAGCTCGAAAGCGGTGCCGAAGCAGTACGGGCAGCAGTCTTGCTGGGTGAAAAGTTTGTCCCCCCTGGCCTGGGGGTCGAATATCCTGAGCCGATGGATGCCATCAGAGAGTCGGCTCTCCTCTCCCTTTAAGGCGAATACCAGGTCACGACCCAGCCGATTTACCTCCCGGGGGATAGCCTGGCGCTCGGGGAGTAAGACTTCCCCTGGCCCTATCGAGATTCCGACAAAACTGGCCAGGACATCGAATCCACAGAGGGTGGTGAAATTATTAAGTAACGGGATGATCCAATGCTGGATGCGTCTCCATCCTGCCGCACCTATGGTAATAGCCTTCTTCGCGGTGCCCCTTCTTTCCTCAGTGCGCTCTACCCAGGATGTAAGACCGTGGAGTCGGTCGCCGACCGTCTTAAATATCCCCAGCGGTGCCCCAGCGTAGTCAACCCCACCAACAATCAGGCCGTCCGAAGCATTCAACTGCTCCTCGAAAAAGTCCATGTCGTCATGCAGTACGCAGCGTTCTCCCTTGATAACGCAAGCCTCACACCCGTTACACTCCCTTATATAAAGGTCGCTCATCCTGAGAAGGGCTATATCCGCACCTTCTTCGCGCGCTCCTTTGAGGGCTTCCTTGACCATAATCTCCGTGTTGCCCAGTTTGCGCCGGGAGCCAACTATTCCAAGAATCCTCATAAAGACCTCCTGTCAACCTGCCAGTGCAATTGTAGCACAGGGCGTCTGTAGTGGTTGGGCGTCATTGCGCGCCTGATTTCCTGGGCCAATTCTTGCCCAGCAGCAGCAGCATTTTTGCTACAATGGCTGAAGTCTTTTCCCGACCACCGAGGAGGCCATTGATGAAGATTGCAGTCTCAGCCGATGGTGCAGATTTAGAAGCCAAAGTAGCGCAAAAGTTTGGGATAGCAGAATACCTGCTAATCATTGATTTAGACAGTGGGGATTTTGAGGCAGTACCAAATCCTGGTGCCTCAGGGCAGCGTGGGGCTGGCGTACAGGCTGTTGTGCTGGCAATCAGCAAAGATGTCAAAACGGTCTTAACCGGTTGGTGTAGTCCTGCTGTCCGCCATCAACTCACGACAAACGGCATAGAAGTTATCTCTGGACTCAGTGGCACAGTGGGAGAGCTCGTGGAGAAGTACAGGAAGGGTGATCTCCAGAAGCAGGCAGAAGCTGAACTTGAGCCCGCAGCCAGAGGGCGTAGGATTGATAGGGTCACTCTTCTGCAAGCAGCTAAAAGTGCTGCCAGGCAGTTTGCCTCCCTGTTGCCTATCCTGATAGGTGTAGTACTGCTCATAGGGTTATTCAATGCGTTTATTTCGAAGGAACTTCTAGCATCTATATTATCAGGTACCCCGGTGTTAGATACCCTCTGGGGAGCATGCGTTGGCAGCATTCTTGCCGGGAACCCGATTAATAGTTATGTCATCGGAGGGGAGTTGCTGAAACACGGAGTCAGCCTCTTCGCCGTGACCGCCTTCATCATCACGTGGGTGACCGTAGGCCTGGTACAATTGCCGGCTGAGATAGCGGCTCTGGGCAAGAAATTTGCCCTGGTGAGAAATGCTATATCCTTCGTTCTGTTCACAGCCGTAGCCGTTCTTACAGTAGTTGTCTTTAATTTGGTTATAGGGTGACTTTATTGAAAAAAGAGAGACCTCAAAGTTCGACTTGGAAAAATCCCACCGTGCGGGTGCTCCTTTTTCCCGCTCTGGTGCTGGTAGCCTATGGGATTTTGTTCGCTATCATGCCGGAGAAGGCCTCCATGGGTCTCAAAAGTAGCGGTAACATTATTCTCAATATGCTTGTGCCGTTGAGCCTGGTCTTTATCCTGATGCTGGTTTTGAATCTTTTTCTGAAACCGGCGCAAATTGTAAAGTTCTTTGGCAGGGAGGCTGGTATCAAGGGCGTCATACTCTCGGCAGCGGCGGGGATTATTTCAGCGGGGCCTATCTATGCCTGGTATCCCTTGCTCAAGGACCTGCGTGAAAAGGGGGCTGCCAACACTTTTCTGGCCATTTTCCTGGGCAATAGGGCGGTCAAGCCATTCCTCCTGCCTATAATGATTTCATACTTCGGCTGGATATATGTGCTTATATTGACCGTGTTTACCGTACTGGGCTCGATCGTTGTCGGTTACTTCGTGGGCGCCCTGGTAAAGGTGGAGAGCAGCTTGCCATCCCGCAGCAAATAGCTGTCGGGCCATGGACTGACTTTGACGATTCTTAAGCCATTGGAAGCTAATTTGCCGAATCCTTTGACCAAGGCAGTCATGTTATAAAGTCGCTCCGAACGGGTTAATAAGCCGAGGCTTGATTTTTGGCTTATCTCACAGCATACTGAAATAGGATAAAAAGGAGGTCTGTGATGGTAAGGAAGCGAGATTCAAAACTCAGTTTGGAGGGAGTGTTAGTATGAGCGAGTCCTCTGATCAAAGCCAGGCATTCACTCCTGTCCGCTATGAAATAGCTATCACGGCCGAAGAGGCAAGGATGGGAGCTAAAAAGATACTGTCACGGCAGGGCAAAAAGCTGGAGGTGAGTATCCCCCCGGGAGTGAAAACGGGCAGCACGGTGAAGCTAGCCAATGCCCTGCAGGCAACCGACAACCATCCCGGAGACATCCTGATTCAGGTCAAGGTGAAGGAAGAGAAAATAGCTGCGGGGGTCATCGAGGTTAACGATGATAGCTTTGAAGACGAGGTCTTGAAATGCAGTCTACCCGTCATGGTGGACTTCTGGGCGCCCTGGTGTGGCCCGTGCCGCATGATTGCTCCCATAACTGAAAAATTGGCGGAGGAGTATGAAGGCAGGCTCAAATTGTGCAAGCTGAACGTGGATGAGAATCCGCAGACAGCTTCGAAGTACAGGGTCATGAGCATACCGCAGATATTGTTCTTCAAGAATGGCGAGGTGGTCGATGAAAGCACCGGTGCCGTTCCTGAGTCTGTGCTTCGCTCAAAGGTGGAATCGGTATTATAGCGCCGATAGGCTCTTCATATAGAGCACTTGAGTCCAGAGCTGCCTTCAACTGTTGGCTGGAAATCGCCACTGAAAATGAATCTGATATTCTGAGGATATAATAGCTGGTTTGTGGCAGGCTTAATTAATATTCTGCCCTGGAATCGCAAAGGAGGTTTAGCATGAAAGCATGTGAAGGACGAATTGGCCGGGTTTTCGTGATGCGGCTGGAGGACGGAGATGTGGTGCCCGAATGTATTGAGCGTTTTGCCGGGGAGAAGGGAGTATCTGTGGGACAGGCTGTTCTGGTGGGTGGAATCGGGGGTGGTGAAGTCGTTGTCGGCCCGAGACGTTCGGAAGAAAGGCCGCCGGAACCCATGTTCCTGCCCATTGATGGAGCACATGAGGTAGCGGGAGTGGGAGTGCTCGCCCCCGGTGAGGATGGCAAACCGGTTTTGCATATCCATGCTGCCCTGGGACGGGCAGGGCAGACCGTGACCGGATGCCTGCGGCACGGCGTTACCACCTGGCTTGTGGGAGAAGTTATCCTCTATGAAATCCTCGGCGCGGATATGATGCGTATCAAGGACGAACAAAGCGGCTTCGAGCTTCTGGAGCCTGGGAGCTTTCAATAACAATTCTGCTGGACATAATACTTGATTTGTGGTAGACTTAATGAGTATCGTGCCCCTAGCGTTACAAAGCTTCATTCCACTTTGGAAGCAACGCAAAATCGGTGATGCCAGGACGGAGTTTAAGTAAAGTGGCACATCAGGAAAGAAATATCGCTTCTAATTTATTTAGCAAAGCACGTGATGCTTGGGGGAGAGAGGTGAGGTCTGATGGATACTCGTAACATGAGGAAAAATCCTTATGATTGGATTAACCCGGTAGTGGAGGCAAAGCTGTTCGCTGGTCGAAGAGAGGAACTTGAAACAATTGAAGAAGAGATTACGAAGCTTGCTGATGCTAAGCCTATAGTGCCTATGGTTGCTGTTATTGGGGAGAGGCGGGTGGGCAAGACTAGTCTGTTGCGACAAATAGAAAAAATATGTGATAAATACCGAATTCTGGCTGTTCTAACTTCCGTTACAGACACGATTGCTGCTGATCCTTGGTATTTTTGGCAGGAGGTAATCTCGAAATTGCTATTCGATGCGCAAAAGGGAGGTATTTTGATAGACGCGGAAGCCACAAAACGTCTTGGCTTCCCGATTCCGACGAAGGATGGACTTGCTCAGGCAAATCAACCCGTGATGGGTGATCTGTGGTTTCCCAAAGCTTATAGCATGCATCTAGAAACTTCAGGTCCTCCTGGGCTAACCAATCTCATTCTGGGACATGACCTAAAAACAATCATCGATAGCTTGTTAGCAGCAGGTTATCAGGGAGTCTTGTTGATGCTAGACGAGGCACAGGTCCTGATGGAAGCACAAGAGATAAAGCAACAAGTCCGTTATGCAATACAGGAAGCAGGCAGGTGTGGGGTTATTTTTGCAGGCCTACCTCAATTAGGCTTTATGTTCACGGAGGCTTCCGAACCTTTCTTCGGTCAAGCTCGCGTAGTATCACTCAAGAACTTCACAGATCTAGATGACGTAGCTGAATGCGCATTGTTGCCCTTAAGCGATAATGAACGCCAGCTCGTGAGCCCTATGACAGTTGATTACTTAACTAGACTCAGCCAAGGAAAGCCCAATCAGATAAGGCTGATATGTCAGGGCATCTATAATCGATATGCTAAGGGCGAGCAGGATGACTTGAACATAACGATTGACGTTCTGGATGATGTGCTTGATATTTTAGCAGCGGCTTTTCAGGAAGAAAAATTAAAGGCCCGGGTGGACACTATACATAGGCTAGGCAGCGTTGATTTGGAGCTATTATACAACATGACTAGATATCCAGATTGGTCTATCGGGGACATCGTTGACTTAGACGAGTCCTTTCGGGGAGGAACTAAAAGTGATTTAGCTGCCGCAAGGCGGGAACGAAACTTGTCACAAAAACGAGCATATTTCATTTCATTGGGGCTTATGGTTGAAGATTCAGATCGATACGTCTTGTCTGGTGGAGAATTCCTATCACTATATCTCAGGTTTTGGCATGAGGTTCGTAGATACGGCAAGCTCTCGAGAAGACTCGTTTTGGGGAAGGGTCCCCCAACACCATTTGGAGAAAGGGTTGAAAAGCTTGCTAGCTCACTTGCCTATGTTCTTGGGGAAGGCCCGGAAGTAGCAAGATTCATTTTCCATTCGTACGACAGAGGGGAAGGAAATATTATTGAAACAATCAAGCGCAGGTTTCGGGTACTTGATAAAGTGTTGAAAGGCAGGCAACCCGAGGGCAAAGATCTGCCAGATCTATTGTCTGAATGTTTTGATGTGTGCAAGCTGATTAGCAAAGCAGGCTTATTCTATCTCTTGTGTCTTTCAGTCCGAAATTTGGATAATCCCCGGGAGTTAATACAAGTTGAGTTGTACTTTGATTCCGACCAGATGCGGACTGCGGACTTATTTTCACTCTTTAATCTTGTGAACCAACAAGCGTACGATGCTAGGGTCTTGATTGAGGGGTATGATGGCTTTGTGGTGGAACTTCCTGGCCTAGGTGACCTACTAAATGCTATCGGGGTGCCTAGTCTCGATGACTTATTGGCTAAAATCGATATGGTAAATCGATGGAAATTAGCCTCGATTCAGCATTTAGTTCAATCAAGTGAAGTCAGTGAAGAGTCAGAAAACGCTAGTGACCGAGATGAGGGTAAGGAGGAACCGGGCAAGTGGATTGGACTCTATGCTAAGGGAGATGAGGAAGGAGCAGAAGAATACCTCATGGAGAAATTGAGGGAAACGCAGGAAAGGCATATACAAGCAAGGCTGTATAATGACCTTGGTTATATAAGATGTGGGCCAAAAATAAGGAACATCCCACTTGCAAAGAAAAACCTCGAAACTGCCCTTGACCTTCACTATCTTCAACTGCCTCTTACTCTTCTAAACCTTAGCTATATAGATATTGATGAAGGCAAATATGAGCCGGCTATCAAAAGAATCGAGGAAGCGCTGCTCCTTACCTTCAGCAGGATTGAAATTGTGGCCTCGTACTTAAGGTTGATACTGCCAGAGAATCACCTAGGTTTTAAGGAGAGATGGGAACAACACCCAGCCAATTTAATTGAGGCATCGTACATTAACTTAGCCTGCGCCTTGCTTAAATCAAAAGGCTACCAAGGAGCTTTTGACGTATTACAGGAAGGTCTGAGTCTTATTCCCTCTTCTATTCGTTTAAGGCATGCCTTAGCTCGCTTATATCTTTTCAGGAAAAACGCTGTCCTTGCTAAGCCTATCTACGAAGAGATCTCTCGAGAACCATTGCCGGATAAGGGTATTGAACTTGAGATTAAGGTGCTTTCACGAGGTCTTAGGCTTACGAAAGAGAAGCCACGCAGGAGAAGATAAATTATAGCCTTCTTGCCTGTCCATTCCTGATGAAAATATTATTCTTCCTGCGATAATTTCTGGTGTTTCCCTGTTTGAGGCACAACCGGGCAAACAAATTCTACTATTAATGCGAAGATACTATTCTATGATTTATCTTGGGATTACTATGAAGGAAGTGCGATCTTGGTTGAGTCCCTTCTTCTGAGTGCTCTCTCCACATTGATTCAAATACTTAGCAACTCAGTAGTCGATGATTAGCCTTGCTACCAATTATGCACTCCTACAAATACCTCTCGGCGCTTCGTAGACAGGCAAAGCATTATTTTGACGTTGGACAAACCAGAAAGGTGTCCCAAAGACTCAGTTAGTACAAACAAACGAGGCAAAGCTGGCAATGTAGCCTGCCTCCTTATCTTTTTTGTAGCGGGGGTTGAATTTGAACTAAGGTCTTGTGGGTTTTGAGTCCAGAGGACTATATGGGGGCAAAACAACCCTTTCCAATTTCCTTCGCTTGCTGTGAGATTGCTTCCGCCCCTCGCAATGACGAAATAAAGGAATGTGATTGCGATGCTTTGTTCACCCTCACCTTAGTCCTCTCCCGTCAAGAGAGAGGAGATTGCTCTTTTAAGAAAGCTCTTTTCCTGCTACAATTGAGCGCCGAACAATGAGTTATTTTCTGGGCGTAGATATTGGTTCTGTCAATGCCAAGCTGGCGCTTGTTGATGAGAACGGCGGGGTCGTTGAGTTCGATACCGAGAAGGTGAGCTCCAGCCCCAGAGCCGCCGTCAGTGCACTTATCGCCAGGCTGGGCGAGAGCTTCAATCTGGAAGAGATTGTCGCTGCCGGCGTTTCCGGCTCGGGCAGGGGCGTTATCCCCAAAGAGCTCGGCTGGACCGAATACAGCAGCTCGCTGGCGATTGCCTCCGGGCTGCTGCAGCGTTACCCTGACGTTAAAACTGTCATACAAATCGGCGGTCAGAGCACCCTGGTGATAGAGCTGGAAGATGGCTTGAAGAAGCCGTGGAAGGTGGAA
>Ga0114922_10003433_pt1 | contig 14768 bp, 8 predicted proteins | sample AartaG_FD_100975 | JGI IMG/M metagenome (GOLD analysis project Ga0114922, IMG submission 100975) | Deep subsurface microbial communities from Aarhus Bay to uncover new lineages of life (NeLLi) - Aarhus_00045 metaG | ecosystem: Environmental > Aquatic > Marine > Oceanic > Sediment | place: Aarhus...
GCCGGCTCTTTGGGATGAACTTTGGACAAAATATCTCAAAATACATAAGCAGTTACGCTTTTCTAAATTGAGAGTTTCCTATGCATGGATTTGATGTTTCCCGTCACTTTGGGACAAAGCCAATCATTAAGACTCTTCTTGCATATTTATAACAAAGGAATAATTTGATGTCAAAAATTAAAGAAAGTTAGTCAAACCAGCGAAAAAATGTCCGTTGTTTGTGAAAAGTAAAAAAGGAATTAATATTCAGGATTATACTTTCTGATTTTGCTTGTGGATACTCCGTATTTCACTAAGCCGTAAACAATTATCAAGGCGCAGACAACTCCATCCAAGACCGGCACTCCGAATTTTTCTTGAAGTTTTTTATCCAGTCCGGTCATTCCCGCACAGCCCAGCACAATGACCTCTGCCCTGTCCTCCTTGATTGCTGATTTTGTTACCTGCATGTATTTTTCTTCATCGCTGAAGCCGCTTTTATTTTCCTTTGGTGCTCGGACAGATGCCAGTTTATCTTGAAGGTGATATTTTCTTATCAGGTCTTCTTTATAAGGGATTGAATGCTCAGCGGTTGAAATAACAGAAAAACTGTGCCCCAGCATGGACGCGATTTTCAGAGATGCTTCTCCAATGCCCACAACAGGTTTTTTTGTGATTTCCCTCAAGACATCGAGGTTGGGATCATAGTGGCAGGCGATAATAAACGCGTCAAAGTTTTCCTCATTTTCTCTAAGGAGCTGGATCATACCCGGAGCAGCTTTAATCACATCTTCATAGGTTTCAATAAACTCCGGTGCTCCTGGGGACGGTTTGCTTTTGACCTCAAATTCTCCAGCGGCAAAATTATCTGCGGTATTCTGGATTAAACGGGTCATCTCCAGGTCACTATTTGGATTTATAATCAATATTCTCATGTATATATCTCCTTAGTATTTTTAATTGGGGACTGTCTCCGGCTTTTTACACCACAGGCTACTATTTCTGCAAAACAGTTAATTTTACCCAATTAAAATGAAATCCTGTCTATTTTATAATCCCTTATTGGCTTTTCCATATTATTATAACTCCTATTATTTCATTTTGGCATTTTTACATAGTTCTTTGTTGAATCAACGATTTTTGTTGCGTACTTATTCCTGTTCTGTAGATAATCCCTCATCAATGCGAAAAATGCACTGCTCAAGGCAAGAATCGCGATTAAGTTCGGTATAGAACAGACACCTACGGATATATTTGCAAACACCCACAGTTTATCAACATCGGCAATTCCTGCAAATATAATGCCGGGAATCAAGTAGAACCATCTTAGATATTTTATGGCTTTTTTACCGAAGAGGTTATTGATTGCGTTCTCATAGTAAATAAAAAATCCTGTCTGTGTTGAAAGGCAAAAAGTCAATATTGAGAACGAGACCAATATGTTTGCCAGGCCGGCAGGAAATACAGCAGAAAAGGCTTCGATTACCAATTCTATACCAGATTCTCCATTTGATAATACTCCGGTTGAGAGGATAGCAAATGATGTAATCGTGCAGATAACAATTGTGTCTATAAAGACCTCAAATGCTCCCCAGATTCCCTGTTGAAAAGGATGTTTTGTATCTGCTGTTGCGTGAGCCATTGGAGCAGTGCCAAGGCCGGCTTCGTTAGACAACATACCTTTTGCCATGGCGTTTTTAATAGCTGCGGAGACCGCAGCTCCGGCAAATCCTCCGGCAGCAGGAGCAGGTGCGAATGCGTATCTGAATATCATGCTAAAAACTTCGGGTATTTTTTCATAATTCAGGATAAAAATTACTAATCCTCCCAGGATGTAAACAGCGGACATGATAGGGACAAGCTTTGCACAGAAATGGCCGATTCTTCTGATTCCGCCTATGATTACAAACGCAGTAATAACAGCCATCACGCCTGTTACTATGTAAGGATTTAGGTTATAACTTGATAAAAAGGCTCTGCCGACTGTGTGAGATTGAAGCAGAGAGGCGCTTAAAACTGAATTGATGAGCAGGCCTGCACTGAATACCTGTGCAAGAAATTTCCAGCCTAATCCTTTATTGATGTAATACATTGGCCCGCCATGTAAACGGCCTTGCTTATCAACATCTCTGTAGTGGACAGCGAGTGTTATCTCAACAGTTTTTGTCATCATAGAAAAGAGAGCCAGCAGCCACATCCAGAAGATGGCTCCCGGTCCTCCGACTGATAGTGCCGTAGCGATTCCGGCCATATTCCCCATGCCAACAGTACTAGCGAGAGCCGTAGATGTGGCCTGAAAAGGTGTCATTCTTCCCTTTTTAATTGCCTTTGTCTTTTTAAAGATTTTTCCAAATGTATTCTTAAAAATAAACCTTGATTTTCTCAGCTGGAAAAAGCCGGATTTTATTGAGAAAAAAACAGCAACAGAAGCAATAAAAACCAGAGTCCATGGCCCCATGAGAATATTGTCAATCTCTGAAGCGATATCAAGTATTCTTTCTAACAATCGAGCAGCTCCTTTTATCTTCCTCTAATTGGAGATAGGTTAGATATTATTTCTTAAAATTTAAGATTTATACTCACTGGCAATGGTCCGGACATAAGCTATTGTCTCCATCATGGCCTCGCTTGTCACGGAAGGCGAGATGGCAACCAATCGCAAAACAGTTTTATTATCCAGCTTAGTTTTAGAAATAGTGCGCGTCCCTTCTGTTAAAATTCTCTTGTATATAAACTCCTGGAGTTGATTCAATTGCTCCTTAGGAAAATCTTCAGGAGTGAAGCGGAAGCAGAGAATCCCCAGGTCTGGCTTTTGAATTAATTCAATGTCTTTTTCGTCCGTGAGGTTCTCTGCTACAGCGTTTATTGCAGCGAGTGGAGCCTGAAGCCTTTTAACCACTTTTGCCATTCCCTGATGACAGATGGAAGCAGCAAGGGGGAGTGCAGAAAAGGGGCGGGTGGACGGTGGTGACTTTAATCCTGGGTTGGGCTCAGTGCTCCCTTCCGGATTGAAGTAGTCACTGTACAGTGCCATTCGATTAAAGTCCTCCCTGCGGCGGACAAAAAGTATTGAATTAGGAATAGGGACTCCGAATTGTTTGTGTGGATCCCAGGAGGCAGAATCCGAAAGTTCCAGCCCGGAAAATAACGGCCTCCATTCAGGAACCAGACTATAAGCCAGGCCATACGCACCATCCACATGGAGCCAAACTCCTAATTTCTCGCATATTTTTGAGATAGGAAGGATTGGATCGATTGAACCCGTAGAGGTCGTGCCTGCTGTAGCAACTACGCAAAAAACCTCTTTTGTATTATTGAGATCATTTATGGTTTGTTCCATGCGTGAGACATCGATACGGCGGTTTTTATCCACGGCTAGCGGTAAAAGGCTCTGTTCGCCTAGCCCCAGTAAACGAACAGCATGTTTGAGGGAAAAATGCGCATCACAGGAAGCGAGGATTGCCAGCTGGGACGGGTCCTCAAAGCCCTGCAGTCCTTTTTTTGTAAAATCAAAGCCGTAATTTTCAGCTTTACAGTGAAGCGCCATATACAGGGCTTGTTGGTTTGCATAAGTTCCAGAGTACATAAAGGTGGCATCAGAGTTGGGGAAGAGTCCGAAAAGACGGCACAAAGCTTTACCGCAAAGTTCTTCCAGAACAGCTCCTCCTGGGGAGACCTGCCAGTTTGTCACTCCCTGATTATAGGTGAGAGCGATTTTTGCTCCGAGCTCAGCTCCCTCTTCCGGGAAATAATTAAACATAGACTGAAAGGCAGACTGGTCATAACGCATCAGATGAGGCAGCAGACGCTTCTTAATCAGATTGTTTAAAGTTTTCAGGGATATTCCTTCTTCTTTAAAATCAAGAAAAGGCTCCAAATCTGCTGCGACTTGTTCAGGTGATGCGCCTGAGTATATTGGAACTCTGCTTTGTTTTTTCATGGTCCTTCACCTCTGTACAGGCTTATAAGGCGAGCCTGGAAAATTATATTGAAGCACAAACGGATAAATCGAGCTTGCGGTGGAGATAGCGGCCTCTTCCTTTTTTTGCCAGACATTGCTCTCCATCAATAATAAGCTCTCCACGTGAAAAAACTTTTACGATCTTCCCTGTTATCTCAATATCCTCATACGCAGACCAGTCAGCAGCCATATGAAGAGTCTTCTGGTTCATAGTCCATTTTGTGTTAGGGTCAAAGAGGACAATATCCGCATCAGAGCCAGGAGTTAGGCTCCCTTTCTGCGGTGATAAACCAAAAAGTTTTGCCGGTGTAGTTGAGACCAATTCAACAAGATGCGACAGGGTAAGCCGGCCCTTTGCCACTCCTTCAGAATAAAGCAAACTGAGCCGTGGTTCAATTCCAGGTATGCCGTTTGGGCATTTATCAAAACGTTTGGCTCCATAGAGTTTTGCTTCCCATGAGTAAGCTGCATCATCTGATGTAACCATAGAGATAGAGCCGTCCTGGATACTTGACCAAAGCCTGTCCTGGATAGTTTTACTGCGGAGTGGCGGTGAGCAGATCCATTTGATGCCGTCCTCGCGTTCGAGTTTTTCCTCAGTGAAGATTAAATAGTGGGTGCAAGTTTCTGCAAAAACATCCAGGTTTTCCTCGCGGGCTTTGTTGATAAGCTCAACTCCTTCATCTGAAGCCATATGGACGATAAAAAGCCGACTGCCTGTTTCCCGCACCAGTTGGATACAGCGGCGGATGGCTTTGTTCTCAGCCTCTGGCGGTCTGCTTTTGGCGTGGAAAATGGGTTTTGTATTCCCTGAATTGATCATGCGGGGCACGTTTTGTTCAATAATATCGTTATCCTCAGCATGCACCAAAAGCATACCCTCCGCATAACGCAAGCGTTCAAGGATTTGCTTCAGACCAGCTTCTTCAACCATAAGCCCTTCCTCACGGTAAGTCATGTAGCATTTAATAGTCGGAGCTCCTTGTTTGACTACAAGTGGTATCTCATCAAACACCTCAGGTTTTGGCTGAGTGATAACCGGATGAACACCCCAATCCACTAATGTTTTACCTTCCGCTTCGTTTTTTTTATTTTTTAGAGTTTGTATTAAAGTATCACTCGGCGCCTGGTTTGCAAAGTCGATGATACTGGTCACGCCGCCATAAGCAGCGGCCAGGCTGCCTGTATAAAAATCGTGCACGCTTACTGCATTCATAAAGGAATCGTTAAAATGGACATGAGTATCAACAGCCCCAGGAAGCACAAGGAGGCCTGATGCGTCAATTTCAAGATCTGCCTTGTGATCTGTCAGGTTGCCTAAAGCAGCGATTCGTTCATCTTGAATAAGGACGTCCTGTTTGGAAACCGTCTTTCCTGATACGACTGTTCCTCCTCTAATCAGTATGATTCTCATTTTACAGTAGTTCCCTTTTCGATTTTTGCTGAGAAATCTTAACACTCTGAAAAATTGAAGTCAAAAAATAACTAACTTTATGCTGTTGCCACCTGATCATCCATGGAGAAGACATACACCTTCACTTCACCATAACTGTTATTTAAAGAGGATTTAGTTGATATCAAAACCGGACATTTTTGCGTGGCAGAGAATATAATAAAAATGAATTTGACTATTATTGAGGTAATTGCTAATCTTTTTTTATCAATCAGAGGAAATAACTGATATGAAATGCCCTAAGTGTCAATTTGAGACTTCCGCAGACAGCCGATTTTGCAGCAATTGTGGGGCTCCTCTAAGTCTATCAGAGAAAGTCTCTGATTCCCATACAAAAACACTCCAAATCCCCAAGGGAGAATTAACAAGAGGAACTACATTTGCCAAAAGATTCGAAGTTATTGAAGAGCTGGGGAAGGGAGGCATGGGAGTAGTCTACCGGGTTGTTGATAATAAGGTCGAGGAGGAAGTGGCCTTGAAGCTTTTAAATTCTGATGTTGCATCTGATGAGGAGACGATTGAACGCTTTCGAAATGAACTGAAATTTGCACGGAAAATCTCGCATAAAAACGTCTGCCGTATGTATGACCTCAACGAAGATGAGGGAACACAATATATAACTATGGAATATGTTCCTGGTGAAGATCTAAAGAGCACGATTATAAGGGTAGGACAGTTAAGCGTAGGGAAAGCAGTTTCTATAACAAAGCAGGTCTGTGAGGGATTGATAGAAGCACACCGGTTGGGAGTCATTCATCGCGATTTAAAACCACAGAACATCATGATAGACAAAGAGGGGAACGTTCGGATTATGGATTTTGGGATAGCTCGTTCCCTTAGGACAAGAGGAGTGACAGGTACAGGAGTGATGATCGGCACGCCTGAGTACATGTCTCCAGAGCAGGCAGATGTGGGAGACTTAGATCAGCGTTCGGATATTTATTCATTAGGTGTGATTCTTTATGAAATGGTGACCGGGAGAGTTCCCTTTGAAGGGGGTACTCCTTTAAAAGTCGTCATGAAGCATAAAAGTGAGAAACCTCTGGATCCCAGAGAGTTTAACTCCCAGATTCCGGAGAATCTGAGCCGTGTGATTTTAAGATGCATGGAGAAGAATTCAGAGAAAAGGTATCAGGGGGCAGATAGGCTCCTTTCTGAATTGAACAATATTGAGAGAGGTCTCCCCACATCAGAGAGAGTGATTCCAAAAAGAAAACCTATCACCGCGAGAGATATGAGTGTACGGATTAACGTGAAAAAGCTTTTTCTTCCTGCGTTAGCTTTTATTGGAATTATAGTCTTAGTGGTCGTTCTTTTGCAGCTTTTTCCCAAAGGGAAAGCTGTGTCCTTTCCAACAGATAAACCTTCACTTGCTGTTATGCACTTTGAAAACAATACAGGAGATGAAAATTTGGACCATTGGAGAAAGGCTCTTTCTGATTTATTGATTGCTGACTTATCCCAGTCGAAATACATCATGGTCCTGAGCGGGGAGAAACTGTTCAGTATTCTTGAAGAACTGGATCTTCTGGAAGTGAAAAGCTACTCTTCAAGAGCTTTAAAAGAAGTAGCTGGCCGGGGAGGAGTCCAGTATATACTGGTCGGGAAAATGGCCATGGCAGGAGAGACATTAAGAATTAATGCGCTGCTTCAAGAGGCAAGCACAGGGAGTCTTGTAGGCTCTGAAATGGTGGAAGGGATAGGAGAAGAGAGTTTCTTCTCGATGGTGGATGAGTTAACAACAAAGATCAAGACCAATTTTAAACTTTCTGAAGAACAAATAGCCGCTGATATTGATAAAAAAGTTGGGGATATTACAACCGGCTCTCCAGAGGCATATAAATATTACAGAGAGGGAATGGGATATTTTGCAAAGGGAGATTATCTCAAAAGTATTCCTTTGATGGAGATGGCTGTAGCTATTGACCGTGAGTTCGCTATGGCTTATAGAGCCATGGCTATCGCCTATTCCAACATAGGTTATAGTACTGAAGCCGGGAAGCGATTTCAGAAGGCTTTTGAGTTGAGTGATCAGGTATCAGATAGAGAACGTTTTTATATTCAAGGGGCTTTCTACTTTCAGTCAGAGAAAACATATGATAAAGCCATTGAGGCATTTAATAAACTATTAAATATCTATCCAGACGATTTTATAGGAAATAATAACTTGGGATTTTTATACGCGGATTTAGAAGAGTGGAATAAAGCCATAGCCCTGTACGAAGTGAATATTCAGAATAAAGCTGAAAATGTTAAAGACTATGAGAATATTGTATCTTCATATGCGGCTAAAGGATTGTATGAGAAAGCCAGGGAAGTCCTTGAACGTTACATCAGTGATTTTTCAGGAAATGCGGTTATCCATTTTAATTTAGCCAATAATTATCTCCACCAGGGGAAATATGACCTTGCTCAAACTGAAGCGGACAAAGCTTTGTCCCTTGATCAGAATCATTATCGTAATTTTATATTAAATGGAGATATTTTTTATTATAGAGAAGATTTAGTTAATGCAGAAAAAGAATACCAGAAACTGCTTGAGACAGAAGAGCCTATAGCTCATGATAATGGCATAAGAAGGTTGGCAGCGTTATATCTATTAAAAGGGCTGTATGAGAAGTCAAAAGAGCAGGCTCAACATGGAATTGAACTGGCTGAAATGCTCGGCGAGATGAAGTGGAGCTCGCAGTTTCATTTATACTTAGCCTATTTGAATCTGAAATCACAAAATCTTGAGGAAGCTTTAGAAGCGTGCAATAGGGGATGGAGCAAGGCAGCAGAGGCAGAGATTCTATCCGGACAGAGAGAATCTCTATATCTAAAAGGGCGAGTTTATGTTGAGATGAAATCTTTGGATGAGGCGCAGCTCACAGCTGACGAACTAAAAGGCTTAATTAGAGAAGGAAAAAACAAGAAAGCCATAAGGCTTTACCGGCATTTAATGGGCGTAATAGAGCTAAAAAAGAAGAATTTATCCAAGGCTATTGATCATTTCGAGCAGGCTTTTACTGAGCTGCCTTCGCAATATAACCCGGATCACGGACAGGCATTGTATATTGAACCTTTAGCTCTAGCCTATTACATGGCAGGGGATTTTGAGAGTGCCATGGGAGAGTACGAGAGGATTATTTCCCTTACAACAGGAAGACTCTATTACGGTGATATATATTCCAAGAGTTTTTATATGCTGGGTAAGATTTACCAGGAAAAGGGCTTGACAGAAAAAGCCATAGAGAATTATGAGAAATTTCTCGAGCTCTGGAAAGAAGCTGAGCCAGACACTCCTGAATTAGTAGATACCAGGGAGCAGTTAGAAGCCCTCCAGACTCAGTGAGCCAGATATCGGCCTTATTTTTAATCCTTCCTAGGGCTGTCGGACTTTAAAAGTTCGAGTTACTTGGGATTTGAATTGAGTCGAGATTTCTTCTGCGACAATTTCTATAGAATATTCGCCGGCCTGTAGTTCAGGAAGCTCTAGCTCTATTAGCAGGATATCTATTTTTTCTCCTTCCTTTTTACCTTTAAGTATAGAATAAGTTAATGGAGTCTTTTCTTCAGAGGAGGATTCCCTCAGGAAGACAGAAAGTTCCACATCAGATTTTTGAATATTAATATTGGAGATGCGCAGTACAGCCAGGAGCTTTGATGTTTCCTTGTCTAAATTACCAACAAGTGGTGAATACTCCCTGGAAAGAAAAGGATAGATATTAATTAAAGAGAGAGGCTCTTTTCCTGCCTCTTTTTTCTGAGCCTTTGAAGCATTAATATAATAGACATTTTTTTTTGGAGAAAGCAAAAGAGGTGAAAAGAGCCTGCGGCCAGAATCCTGTGGTTCAGGGATATTTACTGAGGAGGAAGCCACCGCACCCTTCCCTGTCTCCAGATTTCTCAGGATAATTCTACATTTATACAAACCTGGAGAGAGAGATAAAATTGCATAAGGGCAAATTTGCTCTTGAGAGAACTCAGAAAGGTCGGCTTCATATCGACTGGAGACAACGATGTTATTCTCCTGGTCAAAAACTAGAGCCACCACTTCTGTTTTTTCCCCTCCAATGTCTTCAATCTTTTCCAATCGGGCTTCTGAAAGGAGAACGAAGTTGGATTCTTTTTCTTCAGAGCAAGGAAGCGTTATCAAGGGTAAATCCAAACGTGTTTGAAATTGAGGAGTATCAGCAAGAGCTAAATTAATAAGATGAAGCTTCTTCTCAAATTTAGTAAATTTGGTGAACGGCTTTGGATTAAAATAACCTCCCTGAGAGTGGACTACACATCCTTTTCGTTTGACTTTGACATTTATTTCATGATATTTGCCGTCCCATTTCTCATCTGTATAATAATAACCTAAGACATAATAATTGCTGGTTGCATTCTGAATTTCCCGGGAATTTTTTTCATAATAGCCCACATTTGAAAAATATTTTCCGCCGGAAAGGTCAGAAATCATTTTTAAGGAATCACCTCCTCTCTGCCATCTATCTTTGAGATAGGCTCTTGTTCCTTTTGAGTTAACTGTATACACAGGGCTGTTGGATGTGGCTAGCTCTTTTGTTGTATCTTCGAGATTAAGCCGCAGTGAGAGGTCATCTCCGTACAATAAGTTTCTTTTGATGCCTGCTGAAAAAAGAATAATGTTTTTATACCCCGGAGTATAACGGAGGGATTTTGCAAACTCTCTGATCTCATCGATAAAACGATGGATTTGTTGTTTCATCATTTCTATCTCTGCTCTTGTTAACCCGTTTGTTTCTTCCGTTCCTCCTGGAAATCCTTTTATCCTTTTAATAGCTTCTTTGGCTTTCTCATGGTCCGTTGTGAGATATTCATGGACAGTTAACCCCCCTATTTGAGAATTGGAAAAAACACCAACCTCATCGGTTGGTTGAATCTGTGTGTCCATAAAGTGTAGAGCTGCCTTTTTTGAATCAATTATCCCCAGACCGTCATTTCTTTCCAGGTCCAGAAGTAGGAAAAATTTCCGGTTCATCTTTACAGGAACTTTTTGGGAAGAAGCAAGTTCTGTTTCTTCTAATTTCTCTTCGGCTTTTTTTTCTATCTTTTTCTCCGGTTGGGCGAGAATATGTTTTTCAAAATCAGTTATTGTCTGGAGTTTGCTGTTATCATAGAGGATAAAATCATCTTTGGTTAAATCTGTTATTGGGTTTCCCTTTTTATCCGTTACAAAAACTTGCACGAGTTTCAGGGTAACAACAACTTCATGCTGCAGCGCTTCCTGCTCTTTTTTTGCCTGAGGTGATTCTGATTCTAATCCATGAATGTTGGGTTGTACTGCGAAGAATAATAATAGAATTAAAAGAAATATTTTCTTTTTCACCTTTTCCTCCTGAGCTTAATGCTTGAAAGAGTCAGTTAAAAATTATTTTCTCACTTTTATTAAATCTCATTTCGAACTGAGAAAGGGTCATCTTACTATAAAGGTTCGGGTTACTTTTGATTTTAATTTAGTAGATAATTCTTCAGCTACAATTTCTAAGACATATCTCCCGGGCTTCAATTCAGGCAGCTGAAGCTCTATTAGAAGTATATCGGTATCTTCATCTTTTTTACTTTCAGTAGAAAGAAGGTTAGAGGATAGTTGAATTTTTTCGCCAGTTAGATTTCGAATCAAATGTGCTGAGATGTCAATTTCTGGTTTTTTTATATCAACAACAGAACACCGCATAACTGCAAGAAGCTTTGATGTTTTCTGGTCTAGCTCTCCCACTAGAGGTGAATGTTCTTTGGGAAGTAATGGATATATATCGACCAAAGAGAGAGTTTCGCTTACTTTTTTAGCCTTTGTTGTTTTTAGATAATAAGGATCTTTTTCGGGCTTAAGTAATAGAGGTGGATAAAGCCTTAATCCGGAATCAAGTGGCCCAGGAATCTCTACTGAAGAAGAGGCTACGGCTCCTTTTCCTGTCTCAAGGTTTCTTAGAATTATTCTGGATTCATACTGACCTGGTGAGAGAGAGAAAATCGTATAATGATTGATGGTCTTCTGAGGAATTAAAGAAAAATTGATTTCCCCTCTTGAAGAGGAGACAATATTATTCTCTTTATCAATAATTATAGTCACTAACTCTGTTTTTCCTCCTAAAGCTTCTTCGATCTTATCCAATTGTATTTCGGAAAGCAGAACCAGGTTAGATTTTTTTTGGGGGGAACAGGGAAGGGCAATTAAGGGGAAGTTCAGAGGTTCTTGAAAATAAGGATTATCGCCCAGAGCCAGGTCGATAAGATGAAGTTGCTTTTCAATATCTGTGAATTCAGCAAAATTCTTTGGATTAAAATATCCTTGCTGTGCATTAACTTCACACCCTTTTCTATTAACTTTGATCTTTATTTTGTGATATTTACCGTCCCATGTTTCATTGATATAATAGCCCAAAACGTAGTAGTTGCTGGTTATATTCTGAATTTGTTCGGAAATTTGTTTGTAATTCTCGATATTATAAAAATATTTTCCACCAGAGAGCCTGGATAGCAATTCCAGAGATTGGTCGCGTTTGATTCCTATGGTGTTGACTGTGTACACTGGGCTGCTGGATGTGGCCAATTCCTGGGCCATCTCTTCATAATCTTCACGAAGTCTTTGGCGGGGCGAAAACAGCAAAGGTCTTGGGATTCCTCCTGAGAAAAGAATGATGTTTTTATATCCCGGGATATAACGCAGAGCTTTAGAAAGCTCTTTTATGGATTGAATATAATTACTTGTTCTTGCCTCGATATTATCTGGATCTCCAGGATTTTCAACAAAACGGAAATTTATGGGAGATGAACTCGGGATTTCTGATTTAGAGCTTGTGCTTTGTCCTTCTTTACCTTTTATGCCTCCAATCGCTCCTTCAGCTTTCGCCATCTCCGATCCCAAAGTGATTTCGGTTGAACTTCTGGGGCGAATTCCAGGGATTTCTTCAATCCTGTTAATTGCTTCTTTGGCTTTTTTGTGGTCTAAAGTAAGATACTCATGGATGGTTAAACCGTAAAAACGGGAATAAGAGAAAACTCCGATTTCATCGGCCGGCTGAACCTGGGTATCAAGAAAGTGTAAAGCGGCTTTCCTTGAATTTCCGACTCCTGCTGCATCATTTCTGTCTATATCCAGAAGAAAGATGAATTTCCGGTTCATTCTAGCTGGAATATTCTGGGAAGGAGGGAGCTTTGTCTCCTCAAGCTTTTCTTCGATCTTTTTTTCTGGCTTGGTTAAGATGTGCTTCTCAAAGTCAGTGATTGTCTGAATTTTACCGTTATCATAGAGTATAAAGTCGGCTTTGGATAAATCTGTTATTGGGTTTCTCTTTTTATCCGTTACAAAAACTTGCACTAATTTCAGGGTTACTGTCACTTCGTGCTGCAGCGCTTTTTGGTCTTTTTTTGCCTGAGGTGATTCTGAGTCTAATCCATGAATGTTGGGCTGTACAGCGAAGGCCAATAATAGAATTAAAAGAAATATTTTTGTTTTCATCTTTACCTCCTGAGCTTAATGCTTAATCCTCATATCTCCAGTAAAGGATTTATTATTACCACAAATTATAGTCTTATATAAAATTTCCTCTCGTAGCTTATTTAGTTCGCAAAATATCCGGCACGGTGAGTTACTTTATAACTTTTACCATTAACCTTAACTTTGATGTATTTAAACTTCCCGTCTTTCTGATAGTTTAAAGGTGCATAATAGAGAAGGTAGTAGTTTTCCGAAGCTTCCACAGCTTGTTTAAATAAAAAGTTAGGATTTGCAGAGCTGTCTGTTAAACCACCTGTTGCTCTAGCCATCTCTCTGAAGGCACTGAATATATCTTCGGATTGCTCCCTCCACCTTATTGGTGAAGGTATCCTGCCGTCGTCATACAGGGTGGGAAGTTTTGTTATATATAAAAAATGCATAGAGATAGAGGAATCAGAAAAGACCTGTTTAATATGGTCTACGTTAAAAGTGATGTCTCTTCTATAGTGTGAAAATAAGTCTAAAAGTTCAAAAAGTAAGTGTTGTTGATCCTGCTGCAAGCTCATGAGTTGAGCAAAAGTCGCTGGGTCTAATTGAGGGAGGACTTCTTTCTGATAGAAAAGGTAAACGTGTTTCTGCCCTTCTTTTGTTTTTAAGAAATCCGCAAATTCCAGAAGTTTATTTTCATCAACATATCTGAGTTGTTCCAGCCTGTTTAAAAGGAGTCTGGATATCGAAAGTGATACTTCATCTGGAGAGGATATCTGTCTATGGAGGTCTTTAAGCAAACTTCTGTATTCCAGACTGCCCATTCGTGTGTCTTTTTTTATTTTGCTTTTTAATTGTTTTATGATTTCTTCTTTTGGTAAGACTTCTAAAGCTTTACTCTTGAAGTTATACGTTTTTAATGGTGTTATAATAGTAAGGTTGTCGCCCGGCAGGATAACATTGTTAAAGAAGTATTCTATAGCATCTCCTACTTTTGGCAGATATTCCATCGTTTGAAAGAGCAGGACGAAATTTCTGGAGACTTTTGGAGTAAATTTTTTCTTTTCTTCTTTTTTCTTTATGCTCGTTTTTTTTATCAGGTAAACAGCCTCAATCTTTTGGAGCTTGCCGTCTTCATAAACTTCGAAGTCCTCTATAGTTAGATTGTCCACGAACGAACTGCCCTTAAATACCCTGACAGGAATTTCAATATTGATAACCAATGACTCGTGAGCAAGCTCCTGAGCAAAAAGAACTAAACTTAAAGTAGCTATTGCAGCACTAAGGATTATTTTTTTTAACACGACTTTTTTCCTCCGCCTTATCTACTACTGATAATTATACTTACTAGTGCGGAAAATTGTAATGCAAGTTTTATGCCTATGTAGAGGGTCAGGAAGTTTTAATTTTAAAGGTTGGAAAGAGTACAAAAAAGAGGACATATGTAAATGATAAGATACAGGTCTTATCAGGATAATTACATAAATGGGGGCAGAGAAACAGCGCCAAGAATCCCATTCGTGAAGGATATGAAGTTGTTGTGCAGGACTGAGTAAATCCAGTCACTGGGGTCAGGTCTCCAAAACTACAAGAATTTTCCTTATCTATAAAAAGGATAAAGGCTGTTTTTTTTATAGGCTGACTGTTGTTGAGAACAGAGCATAGTAAACACTCCATTTTCTCGTTGAAGACAAATAAAAGCTTTTGATTGACATATTGTTTTAAGAAGCCTAGTTTTTGTAGCAGAAGATTTTCAAGTGGAGGGGATAAATGAGTGCGCCGAGCAAAGCTTACCTTATCCAGTTGGTGACCCTCTGAAAAAAAATGAGACAGCTTGAGCTATTCCCACACTCAAGCGAGAGGGAAGTCCAGCCGCGGCAAAGGTTAGCCACCAGCCGTGTAGCGAACTCTGCATATGGGGAGGTAACGAACCATGTGAA